>Ga0114999_10001810_pt1 | contig 29174 bp, 24 predicted proteins | sample ArcticOcean_MG_C_3_FD_89820 | JGI IMG/M metagenome (GOLD analysis project Ga0114999, IMG submission 89820) | Marine microbial communities from western Arctic Ocean - ArcticOcean_MG_CB8_126 | ecosystem: Environmental > Aquatic > Marine > Oceanic | place: Arctic Ocean: Canada Basin | collected...
ATTCTGATCAGCGCCAGTAATCGCATCGAAAAAAATCTGCGGCAACGGGTGTCCGATGCCACCTTCAAACGCGCCCTGCTCAGCGGTGGCATGGTCAGTAATGCACAGCCCCTGAGCGACCTTTCCGGCTTGCGCCAGTTCCTTACCGGCAACGGCCTGTTTGCGTTTTTCGACGCGCCCTGGTTTCCTATTTATGTGGCCGTAATGTTTATGTTTCACCCCTGGTTTGGAGTGTCGGCTATCCTTTCTGGTATTGTCATGGTGGTGCTGGCCTTCGTCAACGAGAAAGTCACCGGCAAAAAAATGAAGGATGCCAACAGTCAGGCCAACCAGGTGAGCGCCCAGGTGGGTGGCAGCCTGCGCAATGCCGAAGTCATCGCCGCCATGGGCATGGCCGATGATATCCGCAAACGCCAGGAACACAACTCCGATAAAGTCTTGCTCTTGCAAACCGATGCCAGCAAGTGGGCTGGTGTACTCACCAGCCTGTCGAAATCGTTTCGCATGATCGTGCAGTCACTGCTGCTGGGCATGGGCGCCTTGCTGGTGCTGCGGGGCGAACTGTCTCCCGGCATGATGATTGCCGGTTCATTGTTGCTGGGCCGGGCACTGGCACCTATAGATATGATGGTGGGAACCTGGAAAGCATTCGTGGTGGCACGGGCACAATACGAGCGCCTCGGGCTGTTGCTACAACAAATACCCGCTAACCGGGATACCATGAGCCTGCCACCACCCCAGGGCAGGCTCACTGCCGAGCAAGTAGTGGTGGTACCGCCGGGATCCCAGACCGTCGTGGTCCGCGGAGTTTCCCTGGACCTACAGCCTGGAGAAGCACTGGGAATCGTTGGCCCCAGCGCCTCCGGCAAATCCTGCCTGGCGCGGGCCTTACTGGGTATCTGGCCAACCCACAGCGGCAAGGTGCGCCTGGACGGCGCCGCGATTGCCGCCTGGGATAGGGAAGAGCTGGGACCTTATCTGGGTTACCTGCCCCAGGATATCGAACTGTTTAATGGCTCAATTTCGGAAAACATCTCCCGTTTCGGCGTGCTGGACCCCGAAAAGGTGGTCGAGGCAGCAAAACTGGCGGGTGTGCACGACATGATTCTGCAATTACCCCAGGGCTATGACACCGTGATCGGGGCCATGGGTGGCATTCTCTCCGGCGGCCAGCGCCAACGTATCGGCTTGGCACGGGCGGTGTACGGCAATCCACGCCTGCTGGTGCTGGATGAGCCCAACTCCAACCTCGATGACGCCGGCGAAAGAGAATTGGTGGAAGCCATACACAGAATTAAGGCGCTGAACTGCACGGTGATTATTATTAGCCACCGCACCATGGTGTTGAGCAGTGTCGACAAGATGCTGGTGATGAAAGACGGCGCACCTTTGAAGTACGGCCCGCAGAAAGAAGTGCTGGCCAGCCTGATGGCACCAGTGGCGGCGCAGAAAACGGCAGCGGGCTAAACCGCGCTAAATACCCGCGAGGAGATGCTGACGGCGAAAATCAAGCGGCAACGCTACCCGGACCCGGCTTACTACACACTCGTTCGACAATTTTAAAGAGACAAGACAGTGACAACAGACAGTAATCCAAGCAGCTCCCTGCCTATCCCGGCTGATAAAGCCGCGGCAGCGACAGTAATCGACTACGAGGAGATCTCGCCGGATACCAGTATGGCGATGCCACGGCGGGTGGGGATGATCATTTTCTTCCTGGTGTTTGGTGTGTTTGGCGGTTGGTCGGCGTTGGCGCCGCTCGATGGTGCGGCACGGGCGGCAGGAACAGTAACTGTCAAATCCTACTCAAAGGTGGTGCAACACCTGGAAGGCGGCATTGTCGGCGATATCTATGTCCAAAATGGAGATCATGTTGTCGCCCAGCAGCCGCTGTTGTTAATGGATGACACGCAGTCAGTGTCGCAATTGGGAATTACCAATAGCCAGTTTGTGGCACTGAAAGCCAGAGAATCTCGATTAATGGCCGAGCGTGACCGTGCAGACGTTGTGGCTTACCCGAGCGTATTGGTTGCGAGCGAGACCAATGTTGGCGAAGAGATCGCCTCCCAGAATCAGATTTTCGCAGCCCGTAAAGCGGCCATGGAAGGCAGCATTGAAGTGCTGGAACAGCGCATCGTGCAGTTGCAGTCCATGCTGGTGGGGCAGGCCGCACTGAAAACCAGCAAGGAGACACTGGCCGCTTCTTTTGCCGAAGAACTGGTAGATGTAATTGCATTGTTGAGCCAGGGTTTCTCCGACAAGCTGCGGCTGCGGGAATTGGAGCGCAATGTCGCCAGCCTGGAAGGGGAAGCGGCCGAACTTACCGCCAACATCGCTGCTACGGAAGTACAAATAGGCGAAGCCCGGCTGCAGATATTGCAACAGGACAGAGAGTTTCATAACGAGGTGGTGAATGAACTGGGAAACGTGCAGACCAGTCTTAAGGATATTAGCGAGAGAGTGATTGCGCTGCAGGATATTGTCAGTCGAACCGTGGTGAGGGCGCCGGTGGATGGCATAGTCAACGGTATGCAGTTTCACACCATCGGTGGTGTCATCGGCCCGGGCACTCCCATCGCCGATATCGTGCCTCAAAGTGATGAGTTAATTCTGGAGGCCAAGGTTCCGGTCATTGACATCGACCGCGTGAGCGTGGGGCAGGAGGCGATTATTCGTTTCTCCACCTTCGGTAGTTCAACTCCTACTATCTACGGCGTGGTGCTAAATCTTTCTGCCGACAGCCTGATCGACGAGGTGACTCGCATGCCCTATTACCTGGCCCGGGTTGAAGTGACTGAAGAAGGTATGGAAGAGCTGGGTAGCCTGGTGCTACTACCCGGCATGCCCGCAGAGGTTTTTATCACCACCGGGTCACGGACTTTTCTGCAGTACCTGTTCAAGCCTTTTACTAACGCTATGGCTCGCACCTTTATCGAAGACTGATCGCTATGAAGAAATATTTAATACTGCCTGCAATCGGGTTTAGCTGCATCTGCAGCTGGTCCTCCGTGAATTATGCTGCCGAGGCTTCTGCACTTGGGAGCGCTACGAGCGTCGGCTCTACCCTGGAAGATTTCTTCACCGCTGCGCTCAGCTACAGTCCAAAGCTTAGAATCGCCGCAGAGCAGCTAAACATCGGTTCAGCCCGCAAACGGGCGGCTAACGGCGCGCTGTTGCCACAGATAAATGCCAACGCCAACCTGTCGGATAACCGGCGCAATGAGTTCGGCCAATTGCAGGAGTTTGATGGCGAGCGCTTCTCGGTGTCGCTGAGCCAGACGCTGTTTAACTGGGAGGCTTTCGCCGCACGCAGCGAGGCGTATCTGCGTGAAGACCAGATGGAAGCGACCTACTACGCGGAGCTGGCCCTGTTGCTGACGGATGTGGCGGAGAGATACTTTACCGTGCTGCAGTCCAGCGATGCGCTGGAGTCTATTAGCTCGGAGCTGGATGCAATCGACAATCAGGTCAACCAAATTCAGAGTTTCTACGATCTGCAGTTGGCTCAGATTACTGACCTGTACGATGCTCAGGCGCGCCAGGCCGCCGTGCAGTCACAGCAGCTGGAGCTGCAGAGCCAGCTGGCGTTGAGCCGGGAAGCCCTGCGCGCTATTACCGGCGTGTCTATTGGTCAGTTGTATGAGTTAGCTGAATTGGCCGAGGTTCCCACGGTCGTCAATAACGTCGAGTACTGGGTACAGCAAGCCCTGACAGGCAACAAGCAGATTCTAGCCAGCCAGTTTGCACTGCAGGCGGCGGCAAAGAGCATTGATGGCAGGCGCGGCGCCTATATGCCCAGGGTGTCCCTCATCGTGCAGCGACAAGACTCCAATCTGGGTTTTGACAATGCCCTGATCAACCAGACGGACACGACTTTTATTGGGTTGGATGTTTCCATTCCCCTGTATGCCGGCGGCAGGAACAACGCGGCGGTGAGTGAGGCGATCAGCCGCCAGAGTATTGCCGAGAGTGAATTGCGGCAGATACAGTTGGATGTCGGGGCCAGCACGCGAACGGCGTTTCTACAGGTGAAGTCCAGCGAGCTGCGTACCGCTGCGGCGACGCGACTGGTGGAGTCGACGACGCTATCCGCTACCGCCAATCAGCAGGGCTTTGACCTGGGTACGGTGACCAGCGTGGATGTATTGAATTCCCTGCGTGACCGCTATATTGCGGAAAGAGATTTGCAGCGTACTCGCTACGAGCACATAAATTTCTACCTGATGCTGATGCGGGAAACCGGCATGTTGACGCCGGAGGATTTGCTGGAAATCGGCGCCTTGCTGGTAGCCCCCGGAAACTAGATCTTTCCCCGTGCCTGAACTGCAAAAAATAACCTCTGAATACCTCGAACACGAAGACCGTGTGCGCCTGTCTGGTGAAGTCGATGCCGGCTCTACCGAGGTGCTGTGGCTGACGCAGCGCCTGCTGATTTTGATGATTGAGCACCTTTCGGCCTGGCTGGAGGAGCAGTCGGGGGGCTCTGGGTCGGAGTCGGCGCGGGCTGAACATACGACTGAAATGCTGCAGGGCTTTGCGCAGCAGGCGGCCAGTGCGGAGTTGGTGCCGGAGCAGCCGGTGCAGCAGCGCTCAAATTCGCGAGCCTGGTTGGTGAATTCCGTTGATATTACTCGCGGTCCCGAGGCGATTGTGCTTACGTTTAAGGGCGCCGATGGGGAGGAGGCGACTTTGAATTTGGAGGCTCAGCATTTGCGGCAGTGGCTGGGGATTGTGTATTCGTTGTGGGGGTTAGCGGGGTGGCCGTTGGCGGTTTGGCCGCAGTGGATGCAACGCTCTGAATCGGTTGATACGTCTGGGTCTGATATTCCTTTTCATTAGCGTCGCTTGTCTGCGACAATTTTAGTAACTCTCTCTGCTGGTGTCGGCGCGCTGGGCTCCCGTACCCTACTGTCTCAGCGACTTGCACCCCTCCCGGGAGAGTTCCTTCAACTGGACCTCTGAAACCGTAGGTGTAGCTGCAGTTACGCAGGACTCAGAAGCCGATCGATAGATTCTCCTCACTCAATCGGGAGCCCAAAAGACGGTCTCCCTCAATCACTCGGTGCTACGCCTTTATTGCTGATGCAATAGGATACGGCATCCCATCGCTTAGATAGCCGGTGTAATCTTCTTGATAGAAGATCTTTGCTTAGAGCGTAAATAGGGACGGAGGGAATTCTTTCGTCCCGTTTTAATAGTTGGATCCTTTTAATTTAAATCCCTCCGTCTCTAATTTGCAGTGGAAATGGGCACCGAATCTGACAGGGGCTTGGGGCAGGGTGCTGTTTTATCGTGACTAGCGTCCAGGGATGGCAACGCGGGAGGGCCAGGGGGGGCCCAATGGAACGATAAAACAGCACCCTGCCCCAAGCCCCGTTACACGCATCAATTACCTACAACACTTTTTAGAAACCTCAGGGTCCCAAGAAAAACTCGCCAAGCAGCATGCGTAATGATTTTAGTCGAGGATGAAATTTTACTCTGACCTCGGCGTTACGAGAATGTTACCATCTGGTTTTTTCTGGCAAGCGCAACTTCATGACTCTTTCACTCGTGCGTCAATGGATACTGACACCGGTTAGCAATTACCGGCTTTTCCACAACTTCGTCAAACAGGATTTTTTTGGTCAGTTTGCGGCATCCGTCGGTGGCTTTCTGTGGCTGTTCTTGACGCCGGTGGTGCAGATTGCTACCTATGCTTTTGTGTTTCGCTATGTGTTCGGCATGCGCGGACCGGAGGAGTTTGGCGAGACCAGCTTTGTTATTTTTATGGTGATTGGTTATCTGCCCTGGTTTGCTTTTGCCGATGCCGTTAGCAAGTCGCCGGGGTTGCTACTGGAAAAGGCGTCGCTTATTACCAAGGTAATGTTTCCGACCCAGATCGTGCCGATAGTGGGGACGCTGGTGCCGTATTTGACCCATGGCATTGGCTTTGGTTTATTGCTGGTGTATCTGGCCGTGGTGGGTTATTTGAATTGGCTGTGGTTGTGGCTGCCGTTGGTTTTCTTTTTACAGTTTTTGTTTACGATGGGACTGGTCGCGGTGCTGGCGGCGCTGTGTGTTTTCCTCAGGGACTTGCAGCAGTTGGTGGGTTTGCTGGTTTTTATCTGGTTCTTTCTGACACCTATTGTTTATCCGATCGGCATGATTGAAAACGAGTTAGTGCAGACTCTGTATTTGTTTAATCCCATGCACAGCTTTGTCAATATTTACCGGGAGGTGATTCTGCTGGGAAACCTGCCGCTGATTAATTTGCAGATTATTGTCCCGGTGTCTCTGCTTAGTTATGTGCTTGGGGGCTGGTTTTACATGCGCATAAAGCATGCCTTCGGGGACGTGTTATGAGTCAGGCACAGCATCCGCTGCGAATTTCCGTAGCGGGCCTGCACAAGGATTTCAAAATCTACAAGCGGCCACAGGATCGACTGACCGAGTTTTTTTTGCGCAAACCCAGGCACGAGCTTTTTCATGTATTGAGTGACATTTCCTTTGCCGTGCCCAATGGCAAGAGTCTGGGTATTGTCGGCGTTAACGGGGCCGGAAAGTCTACCTTGCTAAAATTGTTGGTGGGTACTCTGCAGCCTACTGGCGGCGAAATCTCTCTGCACGGGCAGGTGGCTGCGTTGCTGGAACTTGGCGCGGGTTTTCATCCCGACTTTAGCGGGCGTAAAAATATTTTTTTGAATGCGTCTTTGCTGGGGGTGCCCGATGCCAATATCGCGGACCTGGAGAACGCTATTATCGAGTTTTCTGAACTCGGCCATTTTATTGATCGTCCGGTCAAAACATATTCGTCTGGCATGTATGTGCGGCTGGCATTTTCTATTGCCACCATGGTAAGGCCTGACATTCTGGTTATTGACGAGGCTCTCTCGGTAGGCGACATGGCGTTTCAGAAGAAGTGTGTGGCGCGGATGAATGAGTTTCGTGAGCAACAGAAGACCATGATTTTCTGCAGCCACTCCATGTTTCACGTGCAGGAACTCTGCGACACGGCGATCTGGCTGGATGAGGGAAAAATAAGAGAGATTGGCGACAGCGAAAAGGTGGTCGGTCACTACGAAGACTATTGCAGCAACAAGAAGGTTTATCACAATATCCAGGAAGACATTCCTGCAGGCTTACACGCATCCGGGAATTCCAGTGGTAACGATGAAGATGGCCCCGAGGAAAAGGTTCAGGATTGTAAAATTAATTCTCTGACGGTGAAGTCGCTAAGTGGCGAAGAACTTACCGCGATCACGGCGTTAAGTGATGTGGTGCTGGAGATGGAAATCGAATCTCTGGTCGATAGCATGGAGACTAATTTCGCTTTCGCTTTTATGAAGTCGGCGGAGGAGCCGATTGCCTTGTTTGTGACCAATGCAATCGAGGATGTAAACAAGGGGCCATTCCGTAAGGGTGACAAAATTACTGTGTCGCTGTTGGTGAAAAAGGTTGCTATGCGGGTGGGAGAGTTTTATGTGGTTGGGGGGTTAGCGGACAAGAGTGGTTTGCTTTGGTATGAGACCAAGTATACGAAGTTGAAGCATATTGAGGCTAATAAGGGCCTGGGGCCGTTAATCATGGAGTCGGAGTGGACGGTGCGGCAGCCATCATCTAAATAGCTGTGGTTAGCTTTTTCCTTTTACTAAATTCGGATATATCCGTTTAAGATTGTACTGGCCTCATAGTTACTTCTTTTTAGCTCAGTGTCCCGCATGAATGTGTTGTTCTATTCCGTGACACGCCGTGAATACATCCCTGTAGGCTCGGCGCCCGCTCCCTGTGGGAGACGGTCACGGAATAGAGCAACTCATTCATGCCTTCAGAGATTGTGCTATCCGAAAAATTTCAGTCCTTGCAGAATGAGGACAAGCATTATTATGAGTGTTACGTCCAAAAGGCGTTATTGGAACAAATAGTCTTCTTCGGCTACGCGCGGGGGAGCGGTGTCTGGCAGGCGGCCGTAGGGGTCTACTTTGTAACTTCGGGGCAGGTTGTTGAAGCTGCGGACTTCTATGATTTTCATGTAGGCCTGGGTGACGGGGTCGGGGTTGGCGAACGGGTCTTGTTCCAGCATTTCAGCGAATGCTGTGGGGTCGATTTCGATTTCCGGGTAAGCGAAGACTGAGTAAATGTTGGAGGCGTTGTTGCCTACCCAGGCGGAGAGTTCCTGCAGGTTTTCGAAGGGGATGATTTCACCGATCTCGGCGCGGTTTTGTATTTCGTCCAGCTCGCGGTAGGCGATAATATTTTCAATGAGTTCGTCGTCGAGACCGGGCAGCAGTTGCATCGCTTCGCGGGTTGCCAGATTGAGGTTTACGGTGCGGGTGTTGCCGTAGATGGTGAAGGCGGCATCGAGGTTAATGCCTTCGAAGAGTTCGGCGAAGCCGCGGACGTGGAGAATTTCTTCGACGGTGTCGAGCTCGGGATTGTTGCGAGGGTTGTAGCCTTGCTCCAGAGACTGGTAGTAGTCTTTTTCGGCGCCGTTGATGCCCTCCAGATCGTTGAGGTCGGTCCAGTCGGTCCAGGCTGCTAACAGGTCCTGTACTTCCTGGGGATCTGCGTCCTGGCCCCCCAGCCTTTTTTCGATGAGCAGTTGCATGTTACGGCGGGGGATGCGGTTGAGATTGATCTTGCCGGCGTGATCGTAGATTCGTACTAGCAGATTTTCTGCGGCAGGATAGTTCAGAGACAAAATTTGACCGTTGAAGCGCAGCGCCGGGGTGCGGATTTCTCCCTCTTCGGTCTCTTCTAAAGTTTCACCGATCGGGCGCGGCATGCGTTCCAACATCAGTTCCATTTCTGCCTGGTTTACTGCTCCCATTAGTTGCGGCCACAGCGCGCTGGCCTCCTGGTTGTGCAGAGCGGTCTTGGCGGACAGTCGGACTTTGCTGGCCATGGCGGTGACCAGTACCGTTAACAGCACCGCCGTCCATAGGACGATTATGATGACTGAGCCGGTTTGGCGCTGCTGTAATGGGTTCTTCACAGGCCCTGTTGCAACCCCGTGTTGGGTCTGATGGAGCGGTGTTCGTGGTTGCGAATACGGGCGACGACTTCCAGGATTTCCTGGTCGCTGTCGTCGGGTTCGAATCTGACGTAGACGGCCAGGGGTAGGCCGAGGAATTCTTCGGCTTCCCAGTCATCGCGCCAGCGCTTGCTCTCATCCAGCTCTGCGTAGAGGTAACTGAACTCGGCGGTATAGCCCGGCAGTATCAGTTGTGGCTCACTGGCGCTGAGGCGTTCGGCAGGGTTGTCGCTGAAGGCCGGCGCTAATGCCAGGTAGACGCCTTCGCCGTCAACATTGAAGAGTTCCCAGCCGGTCAGGCCCGACGTGCGCTGGGGCGACACCGCCGACACCCAGCTGATGAAGTCGTCTTCACCAGTGAAATATATCTGCCGGGTGAGGGTGTCTTCGTTGGTATAACTGTGGGGGAACGCTCCCTGTAATGCCCGATCGATCTGCAGTATCGCCAGGGCCTCATCGAGGCTGGCATCGAGGCCAGCGGAATTGCGATTCCAGTCCTCGGCGACGATGTAGACGCCGGTGCTGAGCAGGCCCAGCAACAGACTGGTCAATGCCAGTGCCAGCATGATCTCGATAAGGGTGAAACCAGAATGTCGGGCGGGCTGTTTCATTGTGAATTGACGCTTGTCATTGCGGCAGCTCCAGCTGTATCCATCGACTGGCTATTATGATTTTGTCGCGCTGCGGGTCGATGATCTCGTATTGCTCCAGGGTGTAGCTGCTGGCCTGGGTTTTGCGCAGGGGCTCTTCGAGAATATCGATGGCGCGGACCTGGTAGCTGTCATCTTCCAGGATTGCTTCGACGTCGGTGTAGGCATCTTGCAACAGGGCAAAGTTGGTGGCGGCACGTAGCCGGGTTGCCTCGATCAGGCTGGCCTCGGAGCGCCACGACAGTTGTTTGCTGCCGCCCAACAGTGAAAACAGGCTGCCGAGGATGAAGCCGGTAATGGTGAGGGCGACAATTACCTCCAGCAGGGTGAAGCCGGCCTGGCTGGATGGTTGTGGCGGTCTATTCAATGACGTCACCGTTGGCATCCAGGTACGCCGTCGTTAGCCTGCCGGTAAACGGGTTTACTTCGATGCTGACGTTAAGATCATCCTGCGATAGCAGCAGGGTGCCGCCGGTGCTGCCGCCTTCGGGATAGAAGGTGATTTCGACCCCGGCCTCGACATCCATCTCGCGGTCGGTGCTGTCGCGGTAACGCACCGTGGTGCCGAAGCTGTCCCAGCGACCGACGCTGCTGCGAGACGCAGCGCCGGTTCGTGGTGCGTTTTCTTCATTGTCATTGCCGCTGCCGATGAAGAAACTGGCGGTGCTGGGCTGGCCGCTGACCACGGCGCTGCGACGGGTATAGTTAAGCAGAGAATTTGCCTGCTGTACCTGGGCGCGAAAGCTACGGGATTCCAGGCCACCCAGATTCGGCACCACCAGGATACTGGCCATGCCGATGATAGTGAGCACCAGCATTATCTCCAGCAAGGTGAAACCGGTCGCTCGTTGCCCGCGTTCTGGCTGGGGAGTAGGGGGCCTCTGATCAAGCCTATGGCCAAACTCCCGCAGAGTGGTCATAGACTTGATCAGAGGCTCCTTAGAGCCCGATATCGGCGTCATCATCTTCGCCACCGCGCTCACCGTCGGCGCCGTAGGAGACCAGCGTGAATTGCCTGCCGCCGCCGTCATAGACATAGTCGTGGTCCCAGGGGTCTTGCGGTACTGCACGCCGCAGGTAGGGTCCGTTCCAGGAGGCACGCCCGGAGTCATTGGTCATCAGTCCCTCGAGGCTGTCAGGGTACTCGCCCACATCCAGTCGATAGGTATCCAGCGCGGCCTCCAGGGTGGAAATCTGGGAAAGTGTGGCATCGCGCATGGCGCCCGCCTGCTGGTTAAAGATGTTTGGCGCCACCATGATGGCGAGCATGCTGATGATTGCCATCACCACCAGAATTTCGATCAGGGTGAAGCCCGCCTGGCGGTGCGCTTGCTTGTTCCTTACATCTCTCTCTACAGTAGTCCCTGCATTGCTTCTCACATCATTCCCCACACTGTTCTTTTTGCTGGTTTTCACGCCTCTGGCTGCGTTTTGCGTATTCATCGTGGTGCCTTCTAATTCTCAAATTTTCTGTGATGGTGCCATCTCACAAGGTGGCGGTCTCAAACAATTCACCGATCAACTCAAATCTGCCAAGTATCTCGGCGTACTGCGAACTACCTTCGGCGTTAAGGTCAATCACTTCCGGCCGAATCACGATAAACAGCTCGCGTCGCTCCTCACTCTGTTGTTGAAAGGAAAACAGTCCGCCCACAAAGGGTAACTCGTTAAGCAGGGGAATGCCGGTGTTCAGGTCTTCAACCACGGCCTGGATCAAGCCTCCGAGCACCACGTTCTCGCCATTTCTGACCACCACTGTAGTACTAATTTCCTGATTATTGAACACCGGATTGTTGTTGACGCCGGAGGCGCCATTGTCGACGGAAGACAGCTCCTGGCGAATGGTCAAGTTAATGATGCCGTCGTCATTGATCTGGGGGGTAATGGATAAGACGATGCCGGTGTCCCTATACTGGATATTGGAGGTGGCCTGCCCGCCTATGCCGATGGTCTGGCCCTGCTGCACCGGCACCTGGGAACCAATTTGAATCTCGCCTTCCTGGTTGTTGATGACGGTTAGCGAGGGCCGTGCCAACAGCCTGACATTGTTGTTGACCGCAATCGCCTCCAGCGTTGCTTCCACTCTGGCGGCGCCGTCGAGGAAGGTCTTGTTAAACAGCAGACCACCGAGCGCCGGCACGAACACGGTGCTGGTCCCGGTAGAGATCGGATCGATGGCGGCGTTGTCGGCGATGCGGGACCAGTCGACGCCGAAGCGGGTGGCATCGGTGAGGGTGACCTGGGCAATCACGGCATTGATCATGACCTGCAAGGGCACCTCATCGAGCTGGCTTATTATTGTCAGCAGCTGGCGATAATCCCTGGCGGTGCCCCTGATCAGCAAGCTGTTAGTGGCCTCGTCTGCGACAATTTTTACCGACAAATTTGCCGATACCGCAGCGTCGGATACCGGTGGCGCAGCGTCGGGACTATCTACCTCGGTGCCGGTAATCAACGCCAGCGCGTCAGTCTCGTCTTGCTCTGCCACTAGCGCTGGCAGCCGGTTGTCGTCATCGTCCTCGAAGATACTGGAGAGGGTGCTGGCAAGGTCCACTGCATTGAGGTTCCTGACGGAATATCGAAATAACTGCTCGACCTGTTCCTGGCTATCGGCGTCGAGAATCTGTATCCAGCGGCTGATTTCGTTGAAGCCCCGACGCGCCGGTGCAGTGACCAGGATGGCGTTGATACGCTCGATGCCCTTGACCTGATAGGCAGGGTCCTCGCCCTCGATGAGGGTAAGTATTTCTATCAATTCCGCTGCGACTTCGGTGGCATTGGCATTGACCAATTGAAACAGCTGGATGCCCCGGTTACTGAACGGATCGGCGTCGATAAGCAGTAACAGCTGATTGATGCGCAGTAACTCCGACTCGGTGGCGGAGATCGCCAGGACATTGGAATTGGTGAGGCGGATGACGCCGCCGTCGGGTGCCAGCATCGGCGTTAACACTTTGATGGCGGTGGGTGCTGACACATAAACCAGGGGCGTAATCTGCATGATGCGTCCGGCGGTACCATTACCCAGTGTCGCTGGTGTCACGATCTCGACTGGCAGTCCGCTGCTTAGCTTTCTGGCGGTGTAGATATTGCCGACCTGCTCGATCACAACGCCGGCATCCCGGGTTAACAGGCGAATCAGCGGCCAGATATCTTCCCGGCCAAGAGGCCGGTCTGCGGCGGTGCGAAGGCTTACCTTGTCGGCGATGGTGGGATCGGTGCTGATGGTGATATCCAGCGCGTCCGCCAGCTCTTCCAACACCACCTGCAGATCCACCTGTTCGTAATTCAATTCGACTATGTTGGCGCCGGACACGGGAACCGGTACCGGAACCTGCTCGCGAAAGTCCGGAATATTTACTGCCTGGCCGTCGCGGTTGATCTCAGCGATGAGGGCCTGCTGGGCCGATGTGTCGATAGCGGCTATCACCGGTATCGCCTCTGCCTGGCTGCCAACCGGCGCCGGTCTGGTTGTCACTGCTGTCCGAGCAGCGGGGGCGCTGACCGTGCCCTGCTGCGGGTCCAGTACCACACAGGCAGCGAGCGTTAACAGGATCCCGGGCAGGACAAGTAGTTTGCCAATGCCGTGCTTCGATATCCTTGAGTTCAAAATGGTCTCTCCTAGAATTCCACCGCGTTCATACTGAACACGGCAGACAACATAGTGATGGTGATGCCACCGACGGCGATGGCCAAAAAGAGTATGAGCGCGGGCTGCAGCGCCGACACCAGCGCCGACATCTGGTTGCGCACGTGGTTGTCAAAGGTCACAGCCAGCTTGAGCAATATTTTAGAGGTTCTGCCGGACTCTTCGCCTACCGCAATCAGTTGGTGCAGCAGGGTCGGAAACTGGCCGGTTTTCTTCAGGGAAATACCCAGACCGGCACCGCCACGGACATCTTCTTCCACCTGATGCAGGTGTTGGCTCAGCACGGCATTGGAGATGACTTCTCTGGCTACCCGCAGCGCTCGGATTAAGGGAATACCTGCCCCCAATAGTGCCCCCAGTGTTCTGGCGAAGACGGCACAATCTTTATAGATAATGAGGGTGCCCACCATGGGCAGGGAGAGCAGGAAGCCGTGCTTCTGTAATCTGCTACCGGGCTCCTTGTCCATGCGTCGCCACAGCACCACCATGCAGGCGATGAGGATGATGAAAATAATGCCGTAGCTTTGAATGAAGGCGCTGAGGGATAACAGGAAAGCCGCCGACGGCGGGATCTCCGTGCCCGCGTCTTCAAACATGGCGGCGAACTGGGGGATAACAAAAATCAGCAGCAGGGCCACGGACACCACGCCGGTTACCAACAACACGATGGGATAGATCATGGCGGCGATGACAGCTTGCCGGGTCCTGGCGCTGGTTTCCATGTAGTCGGCGAGATCTGGCAGCAACTCATGCAGAATTCCGCCCTCTTCGCCGGCGCGGACGATGTTGATGTACATCTTTGTGAATACCACCGGATGCGCTTCCATGGCGTCGGCCAGGCTCTTGCCTTCTTTCACATCACGCAGCATGTTTAACACCAACTCCTGCATAGCCGGTGATTCGGTGATGCCTTCCAGCAGACGCAGGGATTTGTCCAGCGGTACTCTGGCCTCCACCAGGGTACACAGGCCATTAGTGAAATCGAGAATATCGGCGTGGGAAATTTTGCGGCTACTGCGCCAGCTGGAGGCAGCACTGGTTTGCTGAATTTTTACCGGCGTGAGATTCTTGCCCTGCAAGATCTTGATGGCTTCGCGCTCAGACTCGGCATTGAGTTGGCCGTTACGGACATTGCCAGCGGCGTCGACGGCCTGGTACTTGTAATACATTGTGCTCATAAGGCTCGGGTTACCCGCACCACTTCTTCCGGTGTCGTCATGCCTGCCTTGAGTTTCTCGAGGGCATCTTGCCGCAGCGTGGTCATGCCTTCTTCGATGGCCTGGTCACGAATCACATTGGCGTCGGCGCCGGAGGCGATGTGGTGGCGGATGGCGTCGCTCATCAACAGCAGTTCGTAGAGGCCAACCCGGCCTCTGTAACCGGTATTGCCGCAGAGCTCACAGCCGCTGCCGCGACTAATCTGCGGACAAAAGCTTTTTTCTATTTCCAGCACCGCGGCTTCGTCGTCGCTGAGTGCATGGGACTGCTTGCAATCAGAACAGACTCTGCGCACCAGGCGCTGGGCTTGAATCGCCAATAGACTGGAGCTGATCAGGTAGCCATCGACGCCCATGTCCTGCAGTCGGGTTACCGCACCGGCGGCATCGTTGGTGTGCAGGGTTGAAAACACCAGGTGGCCGGTGAGAGCCGACTCGATGGCGATTTCCGCGGTCTCGTGGTCGCGAATCTCCCCCACCATCAATACATCCGGGTCCTGCCTGACGATTGATCGCAGGCCGGCGGCAAAACTTAAACCGATGCTGGCGTTAGCCTGAATCTGGGTAATGCCTTCGAGCTGATATTCCACCGGGTCTTCTACGGTAATAATTTTCTGTTTCTCGCTGTTGATTTTTTCCAGGGTCGCGTACAGGGTGGTGGTCTTGCCACTGCCGGTAGGGCCGGTTATCAGGATCATGCCGTGGGGTTGGTTGATCAAACCCTGATAGTGTTGCAATAGACTTAGCGGCATTCCAAGCTGCTGCAAGCTGACGTTAGTGTCACCGCGGTCCAGAATTCGCAGTACCACCGACTCGCCGTGCACACCGGGCAAGGTAGACACGCGCATGTCCAGTTGTTTGCTGCCAATCTGGTAGTTGATGCGGCCATCCTGGGGCAGGCGCTTCTCGCCGATATCCATCTTCGCCATCAGCTTCAGGCGGGAGGCGACAGCGGTGTGAATCTTGGTGGGCAGACGCTCGATGCGCGTCATGATGCCATCCACCCGGCACCTGACGTCGAGATGGTTTTCATTGGGCTCAAAATGAATATCACTGGCATTCAAATCCACCGCCCGCGCAAACAGGTGGTTCACCAGGCGGATGATGGGTGCTTCCGACGCCAGGTCTTTTAACTCTTCGTCGTCCTCGAATCCGGAGACAAATATTTCGTCCTCGGTGTTTTCAATCTGCGGCGACAATTCCGCGCGCCAGTGTTTCATCAGGCGCCTGACATCGTCGTCGCTGGCCATGCTGAAGCGCAGTTGTTCTTTAGTGATAAATCTGATCTTGGCTCGCAGCTCAATGGCGGGCAGTTGGCTACAGACAAGCTCGCCACTGTCGGCGAAATCCTGGGCAGGGGCGATGCCTTCAGGCTCCAGTAACTGACTGAACAGTGGCAGTGTTATCGACTGATACGACATCAGGTTTTCATCGCTTTATATTGCTCTGTGTTTTGCTCTCTGTTTTGCTCATTAAACTGTTGCCATTTTGCTAGCGGGAACCATGTCTCTTTATTAACGAGAGTTAGCCACTGCCGTGGCGAGGCCCTCGCTGCGGGCAAAACCGACCACGGTTATGGATCCGCTGTATTGATTGCGGCTGCGGCTCAGGTTGAAGTCGGTGACCCGTAATTTCGGTGTAGAGTTCTCGAGTTTTTCCAGAAATTCTATGGTGTTGCCATCTTCCGAGGTTCGAAACGACATCTCCTGGCTTATCATCAGCCACCCCGCCGTTTCCAGGCGGTCGGCCAGACGCGTCGAGGCTACCGTAATTCCGGAGTCGCGGGCGTGCTGCGATAACACACGCTGTATGTTCGCTTCGATGATAGGAATGGTGGCGCCGCTAAATATTTGCGTTTCCAGTTGCTGCGCTTTGGTTTCGACTTCAACCCGCCGTTCGCGCCATACCAGCATGTCTTCGATAAGACGCTGCTCTCTGGAGATATCAATCTGCACGCCTTCAATATTTTCCTGCCGCAGTTGGTAGAAATCACGCAGCGCAGGCAAGCCGCTGCTGATGGCGAAAATCACCGCAACCGCCGCCGCCAAAATCAGTATGTTTTTCTCTCTTGCAGAAATTTCCATGCTATCGAGTAAAGGCTCCTTCGTCCCTGGCGTTAATCATCGGGAAAGTAACGCCCTGTATAGGCTTCAAAATTTACGTCGCCCAGCCGCAAGTCTATGTAGTATCTGCTATTATTGGTGGCGCGGGAAAATATGACTTCGGTGAACATCGGACTCTGTTCCAACCGTTCCAATAGTGCCTGGGGTTCGCTGCTGGTGCCCTGAATTTTTATGAGGCCTTCGCTCACTTCCAGCGAAGACAAGCGCTCGGGGCTCAGCACCGCTTGCAGTGAGAACATCGCCTGCCTGACGCCCTGCTGGGGAAAGTCATTTATTGCTCCCCACTGGTTTCCAAAATTGACCACTACCGCCTGATCGCTGCGTGGCTCCGCCGACATTTGCCGTTGCAATTCGAGGCGCGCGCTTAAGCCTCGAAACTCGAATGACTGCAAGATAAATGGCGTCGCCGCCAGCAGTAGAGCAACTCCGGCAAGCACTGCGCCCGCCAGCAGTTGTTTGCCTTTTTCGATACGCTTTCTCGCCTGCAGTGCACCCTCGGGAAACAGGCTGTATTCGCTATGGCTGTTTTTGTCCTGCAGTTCAATAAAGTCCTCTACTGCATCCAGCTCCCGGGTTTGCTCAGTCTGTGTGGATGCGAGTAGCTGCTGCCATTGTTCGGCAAATTGCTCCTGTGATAAATCCATCGTGCAAACGTGCAACCAGCGCTTGATGATACCGGCCTTGAGCACGACCGCGGTTTTGCTGTGCAGGTCCGAATCGATGATGAGGCTGTCACCGGCGCTCTCCGGCAGCGCCAGTACCCGCGGCTTTATGGCCGCCAGAAAAAGACCCTGGCGGGCAAAGGCATCGAAAAACTCGGTGATGCGAGAGCTCGCCATCCACAGCGCTATGTGGCTGTCACCGTCTGCCACCGAGCGCGGGTTAACCGCCAGCGTTAGCTCTTCTTCGTAGGCCGGCAATAGGGCATCGACCTGCAATTTCAAAGCGGAGATCAGGCTCTCGCTGGAAACCCCTGGCAGCTCCAGCGAGGTAGATACGAATTCAGCCGGCGGCAGTAACAGCAGTATCGAATGTTCTTGTGGTTGGGAACCCAGCACTGTCTTGCAGGCGCGCGCGATCGCCTCGACGCTGTGTCCATGCTCTGCTTCGTCGCTCTCAAGCTTTGATGATTTGCTGCTTTCGAGGTGAAGCACGCTATCGTTATAGACCACGACGGTGGCATCTATCTTTTCTACCAGGGCACGTCTGGGCCCGCCTTCCAGCAATTGCCTTAAGGTGGGGGGCAGGTATCCCAGTATCTGCTGTTGTAGTTGCGCCATGCCGAGTCGTCGTCTGGTTGTTGGAGCTGTTTGTAGGAACTACTTGTTGTAGCTGCTTGTTTTAACTACAGGACCCTGCCTGCAGGACTGTTCTCAGTTTGGGTTTCCAGTGTTTGTTTTGTCTCTGCTCTAAGACTGATATATCGGCAAAATAGTTTGATCCAGCATGTCTAAATGCCGGATAACCCGTGGTTTTTTGGAGTTGGGCTATCTGGTTGGTGGAGAGAAATAAGTGCTTCATAGTTCGCTCAATTCGGATGTGGGCTCGGGAAATTGGATCGAAACATTCTGGTTTTGGGTAGCTTTTCAGATTTTGAGACTAATTGTAGGTAGTTGATGCGTGTCCCGGGGTTTGGCAAGGGGTGCTGTTTTTTGTTCCAGTGGGCCCTCGCTAGACTCTTTTGCACATGGATGTGCGGTATGCAGGTTTTGCAGGAGCAAAAACCTGCCCCGCGCTCCCATCCCTGGGCGCTAGTCACTGCAAAACAACACCCCTTGCCAAGCCCCTGTCAGGTTCAGTGTTCAATTGGAATTAAAATAGGGACGGAGGGAATGCTTTGTTTTATTCCCTCCGTCCCTATCTCTACTCGAAACGCAATAACTGCCAAGTTTTCACTGAATTGAGCGAAGTCGAGTCGGCTAGTCCCTTTGCGCACAATCAGGCCATGCTTATCTCCTTTGCTTTAGATAGATGTGAGCGAGAACCCACTAGCCGGCGACTCAGTAGGCTAAGAGAAGTATCTATCTTTGAGAATCACAGATCCTCCTGGAGGAATTAGTCTGAATCCCGATTTTTTGCTTGCAAAAAATGGTTGAGTTCCGCAGTGCTGGCTAAAGCAAAGGAGATATGGCCGTGCGCAAAGGGGCTAGGCGACTCGACTTCGCGGGCAGACGGAGAATTTTATTCCCTCCGCCCCTAGTTCTGCAAACGCCTGGGTTTCGGGTTGGATAGAGAGAAATGCGGGGAGCCTCGGGACAAGGCTCCCCGGTATGGATCTTTACTCGCCTGAGGATCTAAGCGAGTTGCGTTCTTTTTCCACGAGAAAATTAACAACTTCCAGCATTTCTTCCTGGGTGCGTACGCTTTCACCGGTGGCGACGAGGTATTTGCCGTTGACGATCATGTTGGGGGTGCTGCGTATTTCGTAGTCTTGCATACGCTTTTCGGCCTGGTTTACCTTGGTGCGTACCGAAAAGGAATTAAATGCAGCTTCGAAATCCGCCTTGGCGATTCCGTACTTGGCAAATAAATCACCGATCTGGCGCTCATTCTGCAAACGGTTGCCTTCCAGGTTTATGGCATTGAACATAGGCTCATGCACAACATCCAGAGCACCCAATGCTTCGGCCACATAGTAGACCTGGGCGTGGATTTTCATTAGTCCGTTCCACATGGCAGGAAAACGCACAAAGTCCACATCGTCTGGCGCGTTTTCTTCAAAATTCACTATCAGAGGTTCGAAGCGGAAACAGTGAGAACAGCCGTACCAGAAGGCTTCTATCACTTCGACCCGGGACGCGTCCTTGGTCTTTACCGGAGCCTTCAGCTCCGTGTAGTGGGTACCTGCCACGTATTTTTCGATCTGCGCATAGCTCGAAAATGCCAGGGGCAATAGAGCCATTACTGCTAACAATTGAATCATTCGTTTAATCATCGTCCTACTCCGTCATTTTTCAGGTGGATCTGATCTCAAAAACATTATCACAGCGCCTCGACGCTTACCAACAAACTCATTGCTGTAGATGAGCTACTGGTCGCAAAACTCGTAGTCCGCCGGCTAGTTCAGGCCGGAAACATAGCTGGCAAGCGCTTCCAGCTCTTTATCCGTGAGACGTTCGACGGTTATGCGCATCATGCTGTTCAAGTCATTGTCGCGCTCGCCGGCGCGGAAGCTCTTGAGTTGCTTCAATGTATATTCGGCATGCTGCCCGCCGAGGGATGGAAAGCCGGCGGGGGCGTTGCCCTGTCCGGTGGGAGAGTGGCAGGCCGAACAGGCAGTAACCGCGAACTGCTTGTTGCCAGCTCGGTACAGGCTTTCTCCCAATGCCAGACTTTCCGCATTTGCTCCCTGCAGGGTCACTGTTTGCGAGGCGTACCAGGCCGCTATGTCCTGCTCAGAAAGGCTTAATACCATCGCCGCCATGGTGGGGTCGGGACGGGCTCCGGAGTTGAAGTCCACTAGTTGCTTGACTATGTAGGCGGCACTTTGGCCGGCCAGTTTAGGATTAATGGCCAGCGCACTGTTGCCGTCGTTGGCATGGCAGGTGGCACACAGTGCTGATTTTGCCTGACCGGCAGCAGCATCACCCTGAGCAAGCAGAAGACCTGGTGCGGCAGCACACAGGAGCGCGGAAACGAGAGCAATTACAATTCTATTCATGATCATTCCTGGATTTACTTCAACAACACGTTATTTCAACGGGTAGGTCGTCTCTAAAAGCCTAGCCCTGGGATTAGATACCTAATTCGGGGTCGCGCATTATAGCTCAATTCCCCAGACGACTCTATTGAATCTCTTTACAAAAAAGCGTGTGTGATTCGGCCACTTTCGATAGCATGCAGGCCGCATCATCGATATCTGGACCCGTTTGCAAAATGAATTTCAATCTAGCCCAATTTACCACCAGCGCCGCCACCCTGGACGCCTGTCCGCGGGATTCGCTCACCGAAGTCGCCTTTGCCGGCCGCTCCAATGCGGGCAAATCGAGCGCCATCAATGCGATCACCGGGCATTCGCGACTCGCCCGCATCAGTAAAACCCCGGGGCGCACTCAACTTATGAATTTTTTCAGTCTGAAAGCGGGCGCTTATCTGGTGGATCTGCCCGGCTATGGCTACGCCAAGGTGCCGCTGGCGGTGAAGGATAAATGGCAACGGGAGCTGGAGCGCTATCTCCGGCAGCGGGAGGCGCTGGCCGGTCTGGTGTTACTAAGTGATATTCGACATCCGCTGAAGGAGTTTGACCGCATGATGATTGATTGGGCGGTGCAGTCGGATTTACCTTTGCACATTCTGCTTACCAAGGCTGACAAGTTGAAAAGAGGGGCTTCTCAGAACACCTTGCTGTCGGTGCAGACTGAGCTGAAGGATTTCAGTGGGATCTCGGTGCAGTTGTTTTCTGCGATGAAGAAAACCGGTATTGATTCGGTACGGGACAAGCTCAGTGGTTGGTTAGCGCTGCCTGATGATGGCCCTGAAGTAATTGAGAGCACAGAAGACTGATCCTTAGATATCGCCTTGGAAATTGGAAATTTTGTTTTTAGGTGAGGACGTTGAATGTGTTGGTGGTTAGGTGATCATAGTGGGGTCCGCGCTGGGTTAGAGGCTCCTATTGTCTCAGCGGCTTGCACCCCTCCGGGGTTCTCTCACTCGGTCGGAAGCCCAAAATACGGTCTTCCTCTGTCACTCGGTGCTTGCGCCTTAATTGCTGAGTCAACAGGAGCCTCTAACCCAGCGCTTGCAGGTCCCACTCAACTCGGTGACATGAATACTCTTTGCTCCCCCAGCATCCAATATTAAGTAATTTGGAAAAACGTTAGTTGTATAAAGATTCTGCAACGGGCAGCAAAGCGATGGGATGCCGAATCCTTCTGCCTCTGCAATAAAGGCGCAAGCACCGAGTGACCGAAGGAGACCGTCTTTTTGGGCTCCTGACGGAGCGAGGGAACCCGGGAGGGGTGCAAGCCGCTTAGACAGGAAGTTTCGGGAGCACAGCGCGCCTTCACTAAACCACCTTATTTTAGTCCTGACCCTTAGTGCGCCTGGTCCCAGTTGTCGCCAACTCCGATATCTACTATTAGGGGTACGTCGAGGGCGGCGGCGGAGCTCATGCGGAATTTTACGCCTGCGGCTAGCAGGTCGAGGTCGGCTTCTCGCACTTCGAATACCAGTTCGTCGTGGACTTGCAGTAGCATTCTTGCATCCAGTTCAGCCATGGCCAGCCAGTGATCGATGTCTATCATCGCGCGCTTGATGATGTCGGCGGCGGAACCTTGCATGGGCGCGTTGATGGCGGTGCGCTGGGCCGCCTTCCTCAGCATGCCGTTGCCGGCGTGGATGTCGGGCAGGTAGAGACGCCGGCCGAAGATGGTTTCGACGAAGCCTTTTTCGTCGGCCAGGGCCTGAGTTTCGTCCATGTATTTGCGCACGCCCGGATACTTTTCGAAGTATCTGTCGACGTAGCGCTGGGCATCGCCGCGGCTGATCTTGAGTTGGTTGGCGAGGCCGAAGGCGGACATACCGTAGATCAGGCCAAAATTGATGGCCTTGGCACTGCGGCGCTGCGCAGCGCTCACCTGGTCCAGGGGCACGTTGAAGACGTCGGCGGCGGTGGCTTTGTGTACGTCCTGGTCATTGGAGAAGGCATTCAGCAGGCCCGGGTCCTGGGACAGGTGCGCCATGATTCGTAGTTCTACCTGGGAGTAATCGGCGGCCAGCAGTTTGTAGCCCGGGTCACAGATGAAGGCCTGGCGCACGCGGCGACCGGCAGCGGTGCGTATGGGTATGTTTTGCAAATTTGGATCGGTGGATGACAGTCTGCCGGTGGCGGCTACGGCCTGCTGGAACGAGGAATGAATACGGCCGGTGACGGCGTGAATCTCCAGCGGCAGTTTGTCGGTGTAGGTTGATTTCAGTTTGCTTAGTGAGCGGTATTGCAGAATCAATTTGGGCAATTCATAGGCTTCGGCCAGCTCCTGTAATACCGGCTCTGCTGTCGATGCCTGCCCGGTCTTGGTTTTTTTCAGTATGGGCAATTCAAGCTTTTCGTAGAGAATAGTCTGTAGTTGTTTGGGGGAGCCGAGGTTGAACTCTTCTCCCGCCAACTCATACACCGCGCCCTGCAAAACTTCCAACTGTTGTCCCAACTCCTCGCTCTGCTGCGCCAGCGATTTTTCGTCGACACGAATGCCGTTGCGCTCCATCGTCTGCAATACCTTTATCAGGGGTAGCTCGTAATATTTGTAGAGCCCTGCCAAATGTCCTGTCAACGCCAATTGCGCTTCGAGGAAGCGGGAGAGACGTAACACCAGGTCGGCTTTCTCTGCCGCATAGTCGCTGAACTTGTCTATGGCAACCGCGTCGGGGCTTAGTTTGTTGCGGCCCTTGCCGAGCAACTCAGCCAGATCCTGGGTCCCAACATCCAGGTAGTAGCGGGCGATGTCTGACAGTTTATGCCTGCTGGCAACGGAGTTTAAAACGTAGGAGGCGAGCAGGACATCGGACTTGATGGCTTGAAATTCGATGTCATGATTCTGCAACAGGTGGCAGATGTGTTTGAGGTCATACCCTGGCTTGACAATGCTGGCGTTTTCCAACATCGGTTTGAGCGCGGCCAGCAGCGTTTCGAGTGTGAGTTGTTGCGGACAATTTTCAGATTGGTGACTGACCGGAATATAAAATGCCTTGCCCGCTTCGACACTGAGAGCCACGCCCAATATGCGGCCATCCAGAAAATGGCTTGCCATGGTTTCGATGCTAATGCTTACGAACTGCCTTGAATCGATGTCTCGCAGCAGCGTGTCGAGTGCGTCCACGCTGGCAATGCAGGTATATTCAATTGTATCGGGTGCTGCCTGCAGCGCGGCGGCGCTGGGAGTTTCTGATTGCGTTACACCGGCATCTGAGTTTCCCCTTCCTGAGTTGACAGCCGGATCAGCTTTTACGCCGCTTTTCTCCAGCTCGCTAACCCAGCTTTTAAATTCCATTTCTGCGAACAGTTCAAAGAGTTGCTGTGGGTTGGCCTCGGCATGTGCCAGGTCAGAGATCTTGAAGTCCAGTTCGACGTCCAGCTTTATCGTCGCCAGTTCATAGGAAAGCTTGAGCAGGTCGATGTTCTCTCGCAGGCGCTCTCCGACCTTGCCGCCAATTTTTTCTGCATTCTCAATAACCCCTGTCATGGAGTCGTATTCCAATAACCACTTCACCGCAGTCTTCGGGCCTACCGATGGCACCCCCGGGATATTGTCTGACTTGTCTCCCATAAGCGCCAGGTAGTCCACAATACGACCGGGGCCGACGCCAAACTTTTTCTCGACCCCGTCAATGTCCAATAGCTCATTAGTCATGGTATTCATCAGGGTCACATTTTTATTGACCAGTTGTGCCAGATCTTTGTCTCCAGTGGAGATCAGCGTGTCTATGCCCAGGGCGGTGGCTTGTATCGATAAGGTGCCAATGACATCATCTGCCTCGACTTTTTCTATCACCAGCAAGGGCAAACCCATGGCGGCGATTATCTTGTGAATCGGTTCGATCTGGCTGCGCAACTCATCCGGCATCGGTGGCCGATGTGCCTTATACTCCTGGTAGATGTCGCTGCGGAAGGTTTTGCCTTTGGCATCGAAGACGATGGCGATATTGCTGTGCGGGTTATTTTTAATCAGACTTCTGATCATATTGATTACGCCTTTGACGGCGCCGGTGGGCTGGCCCTTGCTGCTCACCAGTGGCGGCAGGGCGTGAAATGCCCGGAACAAATAGGATGATCCGTCGACCAGGATTAATTGTTTGGAATCCGCCAAGCGGTTCTCCCTTTTATCAGTAAGTTTTGGGTCCCCGGGCACAATGCCTGAGTGTCTCCGCGGCGCCCTGGCAGGCTGTTGAAAACCTCTCAACCGGCACGATACTGCGTTTAAACCTGGCCTTGTTTCGCACTCATCTGAGAGTTACGCCGCGTTGTTCAGAGGCGCCCTAATTCATACAGTTTGAAAAATCGACCGCTACATTGTTGATCAGCTCAATATACGTGCCTGCTCTCAACACTTCTTCGCCGAGCAGATCCACCGTCACGGTTTTCAATTCATAGCCGTTCAGCATGTTGTCTATGACAGCCTGGCTGGAAGTCGCTTCACGCAGTAAACACCCAGGCCGGTTTTGTTTAATCTGCCTCCTGCCATTTAGTGTCGCCCGAATACCAGGCTCGGTCTCGGGGTCTGCGAGCAAAGCAAACTGGTGTCTGAGGCCAAACTGTTTTTCAAAATATTGATAAGCATTGTGATAAACAATGTAAGTATTGCCAGTACTGCGCTGGAATAAACCCTTTATTGAGGTGTTTAGTTTGTCAGCGCTACGCCGAAACTGCGCAAGATTCTGTTGATACGCCGCGGCGTTAGTTGCGTCCAAATCGACTAGTCGCGCTGTTACTGCCGCGGCAATTATCACGGCGTTACCAGAGTCCAGCCACAGGTGCGCATCGACCTGGCCGGGCGCAGCAGCATGCAAAGTCAACTGGGGTAACTGCAGCGCGGTGAGTGTGATTGCGGCCCGGCTTGACTGTGCATAAAAATCCGCCAGGTAGGTTTCAAATTCAGCCCCAATCCAGAGCAACAGATCGGCGTCGGCCAGCAGTCTGCGGTCGCTCGGAGACAGGGTGAAGTTATGCGGAGATTGCTGCCCGCTAACCACCGCCGTCACGCTGCCGAGGTCCTGCACTATCGCTTCCGCGATAAGCTGAAGAGGACGTATAGTCGCGACTATTGAGACCTCGGCGCCGGCCCTGACGGGGATACTGGCAAGTAGCAGCAACAGTAAAAGACCGGGCAGATTTTTCATCAGCAATGGTGTTGAGGGTAGGGAATTTGACATCGGTGCTATGATAACCCATTGTCCGCCTTGCTCATATTCAGGCGGCGTAATGCCGCTCCTGCGGGCTACAGATAGAGCTATTTACCATTACCTTTTAACAACACCTTTTAACGACACCTTTTTAACAACATATTTAGAGCCGTAGCCCGTGAGCTACTCTGAAGATTCTTATGCAAGCAACAGCGTCAGAGAACAATGTCCTGATAGCGATTAAATCGATCAGCAAAAGTTTTGCCGGTCGCAAGGTGTTGGAGAACATCGACCTGGCGATTACGCGCGGGCGCATAGTCACCCTGATCGGACCAAACGGCGCCGGCAAGACCACCCTGGTCAGAATCGTGCTGGGTCTGCTGCAACCCGATGGGGGCGAGATTCAGCGCCAGGCCGCTCTGCGGATTGGCTATATGCCACAAAAGATACAGCTTGAATCCACCATGCCACTGAGCGTATTTCGATTTCTGCAACTGTCAGGTTGTCGCGATGAGAGCCTGGTTGAAGCAAGCCTGGATTTGCTGCGTATTCTGCACTTGAAGCAACGGCAGTTGGTCGACGTCTCCGGTGGCGAGTTGCAGCGGGTGTTGCTGGCCAGGGCGTTAATGCCCAGTCCCGATCTGTTGGTTCTCGACGAACCCGCTCAGGGCGTCGATCTCGCCGGTCAGGCCGAGTTGTACGAACTCATTAGTGAGATCAGTAACAGTAGAGGCTGTGGGGTATTGATGATTTCACACGACCTGCACCTGGTGATGTCGGCCACGGACGAAGTGATTTGTCTGAATCAGCATATCTGCTGTCACGGCAAGCCCGAGCACGTCAGCAACGACCCGGCCTATCTCGATCTGTTCGGCACCAGGGCTTCACAAAATATCGCCGTGTATACACACCACCACAACCATGAACACGATTTGACCGGCAAGGTCACCCACAGCCACGATGATTGACTCCTTACTACAATTGTTTACTACAGATTTCGTGCTCTATGCGCTTGCGGCCGGACTAAGCCTGGCACTGGTTGCCGGTCCCCTGGGTTCGTTTATCGTCTGGCGCCGGATGTCTTACTTCGGCGACACGCTGGCGCATTCGGCGCTGCTGGGGATAGCAATCGGCTTGCTTACCAACAGTAACCCCCAACTTAGCATCATCGTCAGCTGCCTGTTTTTTGCCGTGATTTTGACTTTGCTGGAACGGCGACCGGGGGTTTCCACCGACACCTTGCTGGGCATTCTCGCCCACAGCTCGCTGGCTCTGGGCGTGGTGGTGTTGGCTCTGTCCGATTCTATCCGGGTGAATCTCGAAGCTTACTTATTTGGTGCTCTGCTTACCATTAGCAGCGTCGATCTGTTATGGATTATTGCCGTGGCGGTCTTTGTTTCGATAGTGCTCTATCGGTTCTGGAACGAGATATTGTCAGCCACGGTGCACGCCGAACTGGCTGCAATTGAAGGCGTAAATGTACGCCGATTAAACCTCATCCTGGTGCTGCTAATCGCCCTGGTGATCTCGGTTTCCATGAAGGTCGTTGGGGTCTTGTTGATAACCTCACTGTTGATAATTCCACCCGCGGCAGCGCGGGGATTGGCGCAGTCGCCGGAACAGATGGCGATGAAGGCCAGCGCCATCGGCAGTATCTCGATTGTATTTGGCCTGGTGGCCGCGTTCTATCTGGATGTGCCGGTGGGGCCGGCGATTGTGGTGGCGGCGAGTGCCATCTTCCTGCTGCTGCATTTCTATCCGGGCAGTCAAAAATCCTAGCCCGAACATTTCATCCGCCAAATCATCTGTTTATAAGTAGGCGGAAAGCCTTGGATAGGTCCTGGTCTCGAATCGGTTGGCGCACAACTGCCTGCAGTTGGCCGGCCTTGTTGATAATGGCGAGGTGACTGCTGTGTTCGATTACATAGCCGTCGTCATTGGTATCGTCATGCTCGGAATGATCTGGCATTGGCGCCGTTACCGAGTGAGCCACGAACAATTGTCGGGCCAGCCTGGAGATGGCATCCTCATCGCCGCTTAGTCCAATGAAGTCTCGATTAAACGAGTTCACATAGCTTGCCATGGTTGCGGGCGTATCCCTGGCGATATCCACAGACACCATTACGATTCTTGCTTCATGCTTGATTTCAGGGTCATCGAGGCGTTCGTAGAATTGCTTTAATTCCGCCATCGTCAGGGGGCAGACATCGGGGCAATTGGTGTATCCAAGCAGCAGAATGCTCCAATGACCGCTTAGGTCCTGCTCGGTAAAACTGTCACCAAACTGGTCTGTGAGCTGAAATGTGGTGAGTGGGGTCGGTTCTGGATAGACGCTCATGCCCAGGGCGTTCAGCTCCGTCAACAAGTCGCGTTGCGAGCGTATCGAGTACAGGGACACCAGCGTTAGTACCAGCAATAGATCGAAGATTACAAAAGCTACGAGTCCTATTTTGGCATTGCGGCTTAGAACCATAGAAAAACTCACAGCCTGCTAGAAAAGGTAGTGGTCAATTACCAGGGCTATGAACAACAGCGCCAGATAGAGAATGGAATAGCGGAAGGTGCCCATCGCCGTGCTGGGCTTGGGCTTGAACATCAATAGTGCCGACCAGGCCAGAAATCCTATGCCCAGGCCTACAGCGGCGCCCAGGTAGAGAATGCCGCTCATGCCAGAGAAGAAAGGCAGGGTGCTGGAGATGAACAGAATAACGGTGTAGACGATGATGTGGATTTTGGTCACGTGCTCGCCATGGGTGACCGGTAACATGGGCACTTCGCTCTTGGCGTATTCGTCTTTGCGGTGAATCGCCAGCGCCCAGAAATGTGGCGGCGTCCAGGCAAAGATGATGAACACCAGAATTAGTGCATCGGCCTCGATGGTCCCGGTTACTGCAGCCCAGCCCAGCAGTGGTGGCATAGCCCCGGAAAGGCCGCCAATGACGATGTTCTGTGGGGTAGCGTGTTTGAGATAGCCGGTATAGATAAAGGCGTAGCCGACGAAGGAGCCCAGCGTCAACCAGGCGCACAGTGGGTTTACCCACAGCATTAGTATGGTCATGCCGGTGACGCCGATAGCAACAGCAAAGAGGGTGGCGTATTTGAGATCGACACGACCCTGGGCAAGCGGCCGGTTGTGGGTACGCTTCATCAGGACATCAATCTTGCGGTCGATGACGTGGTTTACCACCGCGCCGGCACTGGCTACCAGGGCTATACCCAGGTTACCCAGGATCAGGACATCCAGCGGCACCATCCCGGGCACGGCCAGAAACATCCCCACCAGGGAGGTCAGTAACATGAGCATGACAACCCGGGGTTTGCACATTTCGTAGAAATCGTGCCAGTTGGCTATCATCGAATTTGAAGTTATATCGGTCACAGGCCACGCGGTTCAGAATAGTTGCTTGAGTTAAGGCTGGGGTCGCAATAGAATTATACTCTCTATTTTCCTACGACGAGATATATAAAATGAGCTGTTACCAGCATCCGGTTTTTGAGCGCGGGCATTCAACGATATTTCGCGCAAAATCTCAAGATGATTGGGTGCGACTTCCACATCGCAATGGTGTACGTCGTCAAACCATCTTGGACAAAGTTAGCTCTGATCTAAGAGGCACATTAGCCCATCCGGGTTAATAACTTAGTCTGTTTATCGTAGTGCATTTTCCGGCGCATAGCCAAGGTGGC
>Ga0114999_10001814_pt1 | contig 29128 bp, 23 predicted proteins | sample ArcticOcean_MG_C_3_FD_89820 | JGI IMG/M metagenome (GOLD analysis project Ga0114999, IMG submission 89820) | Marine microbial communities from western Arctic Ocean - ArcticOcean_MG_CB8_126 | ecosystem: Environmental > Aquatic > Marine > Oceanic | place: Arctic Ocean: Canada Basin | collected...
CAAGCTGCTCCAACAAATGACAAAACGCGACGGGGCAACCGCCGACTCGCTGATCGAACTCGGACTCGCCATGGACGACGCCGGACACGAACCAACCCGAGTCTTCCAGATCTTCCAGCAAGCCCTGCAATACAGACTCGACCCGGAAATCTGCCGTCTGATGACTCCGTTCGTCAAAACCCAATCCAGCCAGGCCGACGTCGATCGACTCGAAGCTCTCCGGCAACACGCCGCCGGCCTGCAGGCATTCTCTGAGAACAGGATCGACCAGGCCGTCAAACTGTTCGAGACCGCCGCATCGACGGCTCACCAGCGACAAGCCGATTCGAACTTCTTCCTCGGTGAATGCCTCAGACTCCTCGAACAACCCCACGCCGCTCTGGACGCCTATCGCCGCTGCCTGGAATTGCGACCCCATCACGGCCGAGCCGCCGATGCCCTGGATCGCTACGGCAAGACGTGACTAACGACCGTGGCGGATAACGCGACTGTCGACCTGCAACGTCACCGGACCGTCGTTGACCAGCTCCACTTCCATGTGCTGCTGAAACCGACCCTCCGCAACCTCCAACCCCTGCCCGGCCACCTCGGCCACGAAACTGCGGTACAACGCATTGGCCTCATCTGGACGAGCCGCGGACACAAAACTCGGACGCCGCCCCTTGCGACAGTCTCCCAACAACGTGAACTGGCTGACCGCCAACACCGCACCGCCCACCTCGCCAACGTCCAGGTTCATCTTGCCCTCACTGTCCTCGAACACCCGCAAACCCACCACCTTGTTCGCCATCCAGACCACGTCGTCCTGGGTGTCCCCGTCTTCGACTCCAAGCAAGACCAGCAAACCGGTACCGATCTCACCAACCACCTCGCCCGACACCGTCACCCGGGCCCGAGACACCCTCTGGATTACTGCCCGCATTTCGAACCCGCCTCTCCCAAAACTCAACAACGACCACGACGACGCTCACGCGATGGCAACACCTCCAAGCACGTCGTCCACCACCCAGTCTCAATCGTCTCAGAAAACTCCTCAGGCAAACCCTCCGCTCGCATCTCACCCGAAAGTCGCCGGAAATCGTAGTCCACTGACACGAATTCCACCTTCGGCTCCCCCTGTCCCCCCTGCCCCCGACCAGTCAGATCCACAAGCGTGTACCACACGTTGGTTCGACCGTCGTTGGCCGGGCGACCCAATACGCCTACGTTGACAAAACGACGACCCCGGGGTGTCCTCCGAGTCCAATGCAGGCCGGTATGAGTGCCCAAGACCAGGTTGGCACCGGTCGGATCGATCAGTCGGTCCAAGAACCCGTCGCTCGTCGTCGACTCCCACAAGAACTCGTTCGTCCGACGTGGACTGCCATGACACAGATGTAAACGCACTCCGTTCCGCTCGATGTCCGCCGAACCGGGTAAACCACGCAACCAGTCACGATGCTCCCGACTCGTGTTCGACAACGTGTAGTCGTAACTCAACTGGGCATACAGGTTGTCGCGAGGATCGGTGTAACCGCATTGGCAATCCGACAACTCGTTCCCAATGCTGTCGTCGTAATTGCCCTGGATACAAGTCACCCCGGTATCACGCAACTTCGACAACACGCGGTCCGGATAAGGTCCAAATGCACCCATGTCGCCCAGACAATACAACTCCTGCACATCCCGACGCCGCGCATCGGCAATTGCAGACTCCAACGCCAAGTAGTTGCTGTACAACCCTCCGAAAAATGCCAGCTTCATCCAACCCCCTCCCCTGCCTCGCCCTCAACCGGTCCCGTCATCTGTTCGAACGTCTGCCCCGATGGGTTGGTGCAGATGGCTCCGTACTGGTAACAGGTCACGCACGCTCCGTGGTCCAGAGTAAACCGGCGGTCGGCTTCGGCCAAAGTTCCACCCAGCCGCGCCGATGGTTCCTCCAGAAGGATCGGACAAACAAACACACCCCGATCGGTCACCGTCCGGCTGTGACTGCAGATCAGCTGATCACTGTCGTACCCATCGAGCATCCGGGCCGACACGCGATCGGTCGCATCGTACCCACACGTCCTGCTCGCTTCCGCTCCGATCAGCAACCTCGGCAGCACCTTCAATCGCGGCCGATCGCAACCCTGGTCAGCCAACACCTCGCGAAACCGACCCAACACCACCTGGTCCTCGGATTCCGGCCACGTCCGAGTCATCGTGATAATCGGCAACACACCGTGCCCGACCAGCATCCTCACCCCACGCATCGCTCGATCGAATGTCCCCTCGCCGCGAATCGGATCGTTCACCGCCGCCTCGGGACCGTCGATAGACACCCGAAACTCCAAACTGTACCGACCATTCTCCTCAGCCTCCCTGAGCCGCTCCAACCACTCATCCTTCAACACCGTCGCATTGGTCAACACCGTCGCCGGACCATACTCCAACGCCCGCACCAACATCTCCACCAGGTCCGGATTCAAGAACGGTTCGCCACCAGTGAAGTAATATTCGCGCACACCCCACTCAACCGACTCGGCCAAACTCGCGGCAACCGACTCGAGCGACAGGAACCCGAACGAATCGTTCTTCGGACTACAACTGATGAAGCAATGCGTGCAGGTCAGGTTGCAACGCGTCCCGGCAACCTGGAACCACAGCTCGTCCAGCCCGACAAGCTCAACCTGCCCCGCATCCCCGGCCCGCCCCGAAACACTCACAACGCCCCCCGCCCTGCCCCGCCCGCCAGGAACTTGTCTCGCAAGTGCTCGACCACCAACTCGACCTGCTCCAGACCCACTCGCAACAAAAACCTCGAATCGCGGCCGTAACTCTTGGAACCAAGAATGTAGAAGTCCGGTTCCGGAGATTGTAGAGTTTCGATCCCACCGGCCGATTGGGCCAGGCAATCACCCGAAGACTCGCCCGCCAGAGAAATCAGGCCACCCGTCGCATAACACTCCTGCACCTGCAACTCACCATACAGCGAACGATCCGGGCGGCAACCGGTCAATCCCAACACCCGCTCCGCAACGATCACCGTCCGACCGCGTCCGGCGACGTCGACAGCAACCGAGTATGCATCCGGCCCGCCATCGATGCCCAACACCAACGCACCCGGCAACCAGTCGACCGGCGACGACTCCTCGGTCGCCAGCCGATTCGCCGACTCGACCAGTGCAGTCCGAGCCACCAGGGGATCCTCGGGCGTCGTCTCCAGTGGCCTGGCCAATCGCCGCGATGTGATCCACGTCACACGGGTCTCCGGCTGCTCGGCCGACAACTCGGACAACGCCACGACCGCCGTCGCTGCCGAATGACCGCTGCCAACCACCACTGTGTGATGCCCCGAATGCACCAACCTCCGATCACCTCGCAGGTCCGGGATCTCGTAGTCGCACGCCAACAACACCCGACGCTCTCCGGGACAACAGATTCCTCCGGCACCGATCGGATTCGGATTCCCCCACGTCCCCGAACAATCCAAGACCACGTCAGCCGTCTGGTAACTCTCGACTCCCTCGGTCTCGATAACCAACCGAAACCGGTCACCAGCCTGATCGCGTCGACCCACCAGGTGATGCTTCCACGTCGACTCGCGACTAACCGACACCACCTGCGACCGCTCGTTGATCACAGCACGCCCGCCAACCGCTCGAGCCAACGGCTCAAGATACAAGCCGACAAACTCGGCTCCAGTCAACAACGCATCCCGATCCGGCTGTCCCGCCCCGACCGCCTCGCGACCCGCCGCCGAGCTGTTCATCTCGAACGGACTGAACAACTCGACATGCCCCCACCGCCGCACGTTGTCGGCTACCGTGGCGCGTTCGTATACGACCGTCTCGAAACCAACAGCCGACAATTGCCAAGCCGACTCCAGGCCGATCGGACCGGCACCAATGATCACAACTCGAGCCTCTGGCCCTGTGGTCATGCCACCAGTCTCGCGAATTCCAAATCGAGTGTCGTTCAATGAGCCGATGGGATCGCCGAGTCGACTCCGGTAACACGACCGCAAGCGAACACGTCGATCGGCACCAGTAGGTCCTGGCCCAGAACCAGCTGCCGAATCAGGACGGCTGTCGCCGGCGACAATTGCAGGCCGGCACGGAAATGGCCCGCGGCAATCAACAGGTTGTCGTGACCGGGCACCAGGCCCAGGTAAGGCAACCCGTCGGCAGCCCCCGGACGCAGCCCCGACCAGCATCGCTCGAACTTCGCTCCAGCCAGACACGGCACCAACTGTTCGGCAAACCCGATCAACCCCGCCACACCCTCCGCCGTGTTCCCCTTCTCGAAACCACACCACTCCTCGGTCGAACCAATCAATATCCGCCCGTCAGCACGAGGCACCAAGTAACGGGAACCCAGGCTGATGATCCGAGAAAACGGCAAAGGCCGACTCGACAGTTGAACCACCTGGCCTCGAACCGGTTCGATCGCAACGTCCGCATCCAGGCCGGCAAACACCCCCGGTGTCCACGCACCGCTGGCCACAACAAACTGCCCGCCAGCATGCTCACGATCCGGGGTCCGAGCCGCCACCACTCGACCGTTCTCCTTGACCAACTCCACAACCGGAGAACCCGACACCAACTCGACGCCAGCCTCGGCCAACGCCGACAACAAGGCCTCGAGATGCCAGGGGTTGCGGACTTGGCACTTGCTCGGCCAATGCAGACCGACCACCGTCCGAGGGTTCAAGGCCGGTTCGAGTGCCAACACAGCCGCACTTCCCAACAACTCGGCCGCAATCCCCTCGTCACGCCACGCACCAGCCAAGTCGGCCAACTGGTCCGCCTCACCCGCCAACCGGATCTCCAATCCCCCACTGTTGCGGAATCCGTTGTCGATCCCGGTCAACTCGCGCAATGCCTCAGACCACTCGGGCCACAACCGACAGCTTTCCCCTCGCAATCGGTCGTAGGGATGAGACGCCAGTTCCGGGTTCCCCGGCGGCAAAATCCCCGCTCCAGCCCAAGACGCCTCGCGACCAAACTCGCCGCGTTCCAACACCTTGACCGTCACGCCATGCCGAGACAATTCCCAAGCAATCGAAAGTCCAATCACCCCACCGCCAACCACCACCACGTCCGTCATGCTGCCATCCCTGTCGATCTCGCCCGGACTCCACTCCGGATACCGCGTCGGCTGTTGTGCCGGCTATCGTTTCTTGCCCGAAAGACTCTGTAGGTAGGCGACCGCCAGTTGTTTCAGGTCGGTCGGAGCGTAGATCGTCTTGACCGATGCAGCCACTCCGGTCCCGTTCTGCAGAGTGCGAACCAGTCGCACAAACCGGGCACCTCCGCCAGCCTTGATGATGAACGACACCAGAGTGTACCCGACGGCTCCGACCTGCTCGGGCGAAAACGTACCGTCAGCAAACAGCTCCTCGGGCTTCGACAAACCCTGTAAGGCATCGACAGCCGTCACTTTCAATCCGGCAATGTGCTCGTTCTTCGCATCCGACTTCGCCGCCAACGCCAGCCCAACTCCACGGATTAGCCACTGGGGCAACCGGCTGCCGCTGCGTTTCAGGAACGCACCGGTCACATGATCGATCAACTGGATCTTCATCCCCGCCACGTCACCAGTCACCACGTCGCCGACATCCTGCAACACGATGTAGGCGTCTTCAAACGAAGGCGATACGACCGCATGACCGGTCATGGCTCGAGGCGTTTGGCGGTTATGGATCACCTGGTTCCACTCGGTGTAACCAAACCGTTCCTTGAACACGACCACCGCCAGGCGACCCTTGAACAACTGTCCACTCTTCTCGCCGAACATCGTTCTCAACTGCTTGCCATGATCGTCGGCCCACTCCGCCAACTGCTGCAAGCGGGTCGCCGACACGTCGCCGTAGACAAAGAAATCGTCCGTCTTGACGAACCGGGGCCGGTCGTCCTTCGACACGCGGTCCCACAACTCGTCGATCCGCTTTTCGCGAAAGTCGTTGAATTCTGCCGGCGACAACTTCGCCAGCATCTCGGCCTTCATGTCCTCGTCGGTCGGTACCAGCGAACGCATCGCCACCGTCGCCGATTCGCCGTCGAACTTCGCACCCTCCTGGATCCACGTCCGCAAGCTGTTGTAGAAGCCTCGAGTGATCCGGCGGTTGCCCGGAGGCATTTTCTGATTGTCCTGATCCAATGCCGCCACACGTCGCCAAATGATGCTGCCCTCCAGGTTGCCCGGCAAAACCACTCGACCATTATCACTGCCCTTCAACATCGACTCGAACGACTGCAGCGAAAACCCGCCGCGAGGATTCCCGCCACCGTGACAGCTGCCACACAAGGTGGCCAGAGTCGGAGCCAGGTCCTTGACGAACGACACCTTCTCGTCACCCGTCGCCCTGACAACCTTGACCGTCACCGGCTTCGGAGTCCCCTTCGGCGTGCCGCCATCAGACGACTTCAGGTTCCGCAACTGAGTGTTCATGCCGTCGCCGTCAAACTTCGCACCGCTGGACACCCAGGCACTGATCTTCGCAATCTGCTCGCCCGTCAACGCCGCTCCACCCTTGGGCATTCTCTGGTTCGCATTCGTCGCAGCAATCCGCTGCAGCAACAGGCTGCCGCCGACATTGCCCGCACGCACCGCCGGACCACTGCGCCCGCCTCGAGCCAATCCGGCAAACGTATCCAGCCGCAAACGACCCGAAGCTCGAGTCCCATGACACGTGCCGCAACGAGACACCAGGATCGGAGCCACATCGCTCACAAAACTCATCGACTTGGCCGGCATCGGCGAACCCTTGCCACCTCGCCGGATCGCCAACTGACGCTTCTGCAACTCCAGGAACTTCAACAACCCCGCTACCGATCGCTCGGTCGGCTTCAACTTCGCAGCCTTGATCACCGACTGGATCGACGACTCGGCCTCGCCCAACAACTTGCCCGCCTCGTCCAACTTCTTGCGACGAATCAGGGCCGATGCCCGAGTGATCGTTCGACGCGCCGTAGACAACTCGCGACGCTGCTTCACTGTCGGAGCAGACAGCGCCGGGTCGGCCACAAGACTCGACAACCACGCTGCACTCAGCACACACACCAGAAATCCGGTCGTCCGTTTCGCCTGCATGGCGTCGCAGCCCTCTTTGCCCTGTTGACCACCAGTGACGACTTACCCGATCGACAAACGCCAATCTCGGCAACCCGTCACCTGCCCATTCCGCCCCGCCGTCTGCTCCTTCAGTATAAGAGATCAACAAGGCCGGTAAAGACCGCCTCAATTCCAGCCCCTGAATAACCCGGGTTCTCGCCGGCTCATCAACGCAACTGTCATCCCCAGCGAAGCGAGGAATCTCGACCGTTGCCGAAATACCACCGTCGAGATCCCGGATGATCGTTGAGCCAATCGATGGACCTGTGCTAGCATCAGAGTACTCAAACAACCATTTCCGAACTCCGACACAACACCAACCCCACACCCAAAATGTCGCACACACTCCCCCCTGCCCTGCTCGAAAAACTCGACTCGCTACTGGCCACCCTCCAAGGATACGGACGGGTCGCCGTGGCGTTTTCGGCCGGAGTCGACAGTACGGTCGTGGCCCGAGCCGCTCGGGAAGCCTGCGGAGATCAGGCGGTCGCCGTCACCGCCGTCAGCGCCAGCCTCGCCAGCGGAGAACGTGAACTGGCCGAATCACTGGCACAGCAAATCGGCATTCGACACCTCGTGATCCAAACCGACGAATTCGACAACCCCGAGTACCTCAAAAATCCAACCAACCGCTGCTACTTCTGCAAGACCGAACTCTACAGCCAACTCGGCCGAAAACTCGCCGAACTCGAAGTCGATTGCATCGCCAATGGAGCCAACGTCGACGACCAGGGCGACCACCGACCCGGTATGGTCGCTGCATCAGAACACAACGTCCGTAGCCCGCTGCTCGAGGTCGGGATCAACAAGCAGGATGTGCGTCACCTGGCAAAATACTGGGACCTGCCGGTCTGGGACAAACCCGCCATGCCATGCCTCTCGAGCCGCATTGCCTACGGCGTTGAAGTGACGACCGAACGAGTCAAACGAGTCGACCTGGCCGAACACTACCTGAGAGACAAATTCGGGCTGGTCGAGTTTCGTGTCCGACACATGGCCGATGAACTGGCTCGAATCGAAGTCTCCCTCGACCTGCTACCCATGATCCTCGAACCGGACAAACGACAAGCCATCACCACCAAGCTGCAACACCTCGGATTCGCCTTCGTCACAATCGACCTCCAGGGCTTCCGCTCCGGTAGCCTCAACTCGGTCATCCCTGTCGACGAACTGCAACTGCTCGGCGATTGACTCGGCCCACCCGCCATCAAATCCCCGGCACCGGAAAATCGCGGCAAAATTCCGCAATCTCGCTGCGAACCCGCTCGCCCACCGCTTCGTCGTCGGCCGCACCAAGCACCTCGAGAATCCAAGCACCCACTCGCGTCATCTCGTCGACACCCATCCCTCGAGTCGTCAGCGCCGCAGTCCCGATCCGGACCCCGCTCGGGTCCAACGGCTTGCGCTGGTCAAAGGGGATCATGTTCATGTTCACCGTGATCCCAGCCGACTCCAAAGCCGACTCGGCAATCTTGCCCGTCAAACCGATCGCCGTCACGTCAGCCAGCATCAGGTGGTTGTCCGTCCCGCCACTGGCCAACTCGATCCCGCCAGCCAACAACGTCTCGGCCAACACGCGAGCGTTCTCGACGACCGATCGAGCGTACTCGCGGAACGAATCCTCCAACGCTTCACCAAAACAGACCGCTTTACCGGCAATGATGTGACACAACGGTCCACCCTGCATCCCGGGAAATACCGTCCGGTCCAGGTTCCGAGCGTTCGATTCCCTGGTCAACACAAAACCGCCGCGCGGACCGCGCAGCGTCTTGTGGGACGTCGATGTGACGTAATCGGCCACCTCGACCGGATTGTTGTGTAAACCGGCAGCAACCAGGCCGGCGTAATGAGCCATGTCGACCATCAACAATGCTCCCACCTCAGCAGCAATCTCGGCAAACTTGCCGTGATCGATCTCGCGAGGATACGCGCTGGCACCAGCCACGATCATCTTCGGCTTCAACTCCCGTGCCATCGATGCCACCTGGTCGAAATCGATCCGGTGATCATCCTCGCGGACCCCGTAATGAGCCACGTTGTAGAGCTGACCCGAAAAGTTCAGGTGCATGCCATGAGTCAAATGGCCGCCATGAGCCAGGTCCATCGCCAGGTAACAGTCTCCCGGCTCGAGTTCGGTCAGATAGACCGACATGTTGGCCTGGCTACCCGAATGAGGCTGCACGTTGGCGTGCTCGGCACCAAACAACTCGCAAACCCGATCCCGAGCCAAACTCTCCACATCGTCAATGTGCTCGCAACCCCCGTAGTACCGCCGACCCGGATACCCCTCGGCATACTTGTTCGTCAAGACACTGCCGGCCGACTCGAGAATTGCAGCACTGGTGTAGTTCTCGGACGCAATCAGCTCGAGCCCGTCAACCTGCCGGCCTCGCTCGGCCTCGATCGCAGCCCAAACCGCCCTGTCCTGCTGCTCAAGATCACTCATCACGCTTCGGACTCCCTTCCCGAATTCCACCGAGACCGGTCGACTCGATCAACTTGAATTGCCACGCCCGATCTGCGAGCCTCGTTTCGCCAAACAACTCAATGGCACAACACCTCGCAACAGTCTCACTCAAGACCGCCCGTTTATAGACCTCGGCACGCCGTTTTGCCACTATCTCCTTCAGCACCACCTCCCCCCCCACATCACACTCCGCCGTGACCGACTCTGTACCATCCCCTGCCACCACCCCAACCCTGCAAGAGGGCCCGCTGACCGGTTCGCCCTGCCTGCAGGGCGAACAGGTGGCCTTCACCGGAGTCCTCGCCTCGATGACTCACCGCGAAGCCATGGAACTGGTCACCCGCCACGGTGGCACCTCAACCGCACACGTCACACGCAGCACCACAATGCTGGTCGTCGGCGAGGAAGGCTGGCCGCTGGAATCCAACGGACAACCCTCTGTCAAGTGGCAGGATGCCAACGAATTGGCCCGATCCGGACTGCCCCTGACTACGCTCGTCGAATCGCAATGGCTGCACCTGCTCGGCCTCGACGAGACGCGAACCGAAATCCACAAAGCCTACACCCCCGCCATGCTCAGCCAACTGCTCGGCGTCACCGTGCACCTGATCCGGCGCTGGGAACGAGCCGGGCTGATTACGGCGGTGCGTCGAGTCCATCGCCTGCCCTACTTTTCGTTCCGCGACGTCGCCAGCGCCCGACGACTCAGCGAACTGCTCGCCGACGGCGTGCCGCGAACCGAGATCGAAAAAAGCCTTGGCCAATTGGCACCACTCTTCCAAAACGGCAACCGATCACTCGATCAACTCGAAATGCTCGCCCGTGACTCCCGAATCGTATTCCGCGACAAGCGAGGACTGATCGAACCGGCCAGCGGGCAAAGACTGCTGGGGTTCGACGACGAAGACAAACCGGCCGACGACGATACGGCACACATCCCATTCCGCAGCCCGCTGCCCATCACCGCCTGGACCCCCGAACGACCCCACCAGGCCTGGGGGTTCCGAGACTGGTTTGACCAGGGACGGCAGCTGCTAGAGGATGACTTGGCCGAGGAATCGATCGAGGCGTTTCGGATGTGCCTGATGGAACGCCCCGACGAAGCAGACGCTCACTTCCACCTCGCCGAAGCACTCTTTCGCTGCAAACACACTCGAGCCGCCCTGGAACGCTACCACGCGGCCGTCGAATGCGACCACGACTACATCGAAGCCTGGACACAATTGGGCTGCCTGCACGCGGAACTCGGTGAACTCGAACAGGCACTCGATGCCTTCGAAGTCGCCCTGCAAGTGCACCCGGACTTCCCCGATGCACACTGGCACAAAGGCGAAATCCTATACCAACTCAACCGCACCGCCGAAGCCGTCGAGCACTGGGAACGATACCTGACCTACGACGCCCGCGGCCCCTGGGCCGAAACCGCTCGGCAACGACTCGAACAACTCGCCGTCACCGCCGACGCCTGTGCCCCCACCGCAGGGAATGACTCTCCGCCCATCCCCGCTACCAGCTAGTGCCCGCCCGCTCCGGGCGATTCCACACCGCTGGCAGCCGCCGCGTCCAACTTCGCGTCGTCATCTCGAGCCGACACCGTGTCGACGCCCAGCCAGTAGAACAGCATCAACGGCACAAACAGACTGAACAACACGGCCAGCATCACGCCGATCGCCTTGCCCACACCTCGGTCAATCACCTCGAATTCCGCAATCTCCGCATCACTGAAGATCGGATCGGTCACGGGGCCGTCTGCTGTCTCGGTCATCGTCGTTTCGCCGTTTCCTTGGTCCTGACACTCGCCACAGAACCGCTTGGCCCCGCGACATCGCCGCGATTCTGACCCATCCCGAGACCGATGTCGAGGTCACTCGGTGCGACCTTCGAGCAGTTCTTCCAACCGGTTCTCACCCGGGTACGGATGCCCGCTGTGCTGCCGGAACGCCTCGCCATAGGCCACACCCAATTCACCACCCCGCAACGCACCCCAACGACGACAACTCTCCAGGTACTCGTCCATCCCATGCTGTTTCAACAACCACGACCGCTGTGACTCGTGACACGCCAGCATCTCCATCTTCCGCTCAAATGTCTCGCTGACATCCACGATCATCCCCGCCGGCAACGACTCCCCGTACCAGTCCACTCCCTCGATCGCATCCACATAATATAGGCAGGGAATCGCATCAAGAGCCGCCGCCGGTTCTTCCACGCCGGTCACGTAGTTCGGAATCGGTGCGTTAAAACAGGCATCGCGGACCAGCAGACTGGTCATCTCGTGGTCCGGCATGTAATCCACCGGCGGTGCCGTCAGTACGATGTCCGGCCGCACTCGCCGCAGGCACTCGGTCACACGCCGACGCGAAGAATTGTCGAAGACGATCGACAGGTCCCGGAACTCCAGGCAATGTGACTCGGCCCCAAGCAATCCGGCCGACCGAACTGCCTCGCCACGCCGAACCTCGGAAATCTCGTCCGACGACATCTCGGCACTGCCGCAATCGCCCGGTGACATCGTCGCCACGTGCAACGTCACACCTCGATCGGCCAATCTCAGCAACGTGCCCGCACACTGAAACTCGATGTCGTCCGGATGAGCATGAATCGCCAACACCGTCGTCATCGTCGGCCACCTGCTACCGCCCGCCGGGTCAGTCGCCCGAGACGCTCTCTGGACACGAGTCTGCCAATTCCGACTGCTCGGGCACATCCGTCGATGCGGCACTGTACTGGTTCAACTTGTTGTACATCGTCTTCAGAGCGATACCCAGCTCCTTGGCCGCTGCCGGCTTGTCGCCCGAATGCTTCGCCAGCACGCCGAGCACGATCTGACGCTCGACTTCACGCAACGTCATCACACCCCGAGGCAACACAAATGCCGAAACCGTCCCCGGTTGACTGCTGGCCAGGTGACCGGGCAAATGCTCCATCTTAATCGCATTCTCACCCGCCATGATCACCGCGTGCTCCACCGCGTTGGCCAACTCGCGGACGTTGCCCGGCCAGGCATGATTCGACAAACCCGCCAACACCTCGGCCGACAACGTCTCGTCGTCAGCCAGCGGACGTTTTCGGGCCCGAGACAACAACACCTGGGCCAGCAATGGCAGATCCTCCAGCCGATCCCGCAATGGCGGCAAGCAGATCTCGAACGTGTTCACCCGAAAATACAAGTCCTCACGGAACTCGCCCGCACCAACCATCTCGGCAAGATCACCGTTCGTCGCACACACGATCCGGACATCCACGTGCATCGGCTCGTTCTCACCCACTCGCCGAATCTCACCCGACTCCAAGAATCGCAACAGCTTCACCTGCATCGACCGATTCAACTCGCCCAGCTCGTCCAAAAACAACGTGCCCCCGTCAGCCACCTCAAACAATCCCGTTCGCGACTGATCGGCTCCGGTGAACGCACCCTTGCGATGACCAAAGAACTCGCTCTCGACCAAATGCTCGGGCAAGGCCCCGCAATTGACTGGCACGAACGGCATGTCCGCCCGAGCACTCAGTTCGTGCACCCGCCGGGCAACCAACTCCTTGCCCGTGCCCGTCTCGCCCAATACCAGCACGCTGGAATCGGTCGGAGCCACTCGCTCGATCAAGGTTGACACCTGATGCATCGAAGCCGTCTTGCCTACGATGTCCGTTGATCCCTCGATCGCCTGCAAACGCGTCTCCAACGCCAGCGTCTTCCGGCTTCGCTGTCGCCACACCGCCGCACGCGACAAGGCCTGCTGGATGTTCAGCAACTTGCACGGCTTGTTCAGAAAATCATCAGCACGATGACGAACCGCTCGAATCGCCTGCTGCATGTCGCCGTGACCGGTGTGGATGATCACGAACGTATCAGGAGACATCTGCTTGATGTGGTCGGTGACCTCCCAACCCGAAATGCCAGGCATCTTCAGATCGACGATCGCCGCGTCGAAGTCCTGCTCGGCCAACACCTTCAACGCCGACTCGCCATCCTCGCAGACCGTCACGTCGTGGCCCATTCGAGGCAACTCGATACGCATCACCTCGCGGATCGGTGCCTCGTCGTCGACAAACAGGACTCTCAACGACGTCAACGTCGGCCGATCGACCTGCTGCTCACCAGCGTCCTTGCTGTCCACGCCTTCGCCCACTCCTTTGGTTCCTTCAAAGCGGTCACCCAAGATCCACCATGACCCGGTCCGCGAACACACCTCTTATCAGAATTCCCCGTCCGCCTCAATTGTCTTTCCACCTTCAGCCCCGTCTTCTACCAATCCCGCACTGTCCAGCCTCTCGCTCGACAACGACTCAACCACCCAGTCCGAGTCGGTCTGCTCCGATCGCCTGGGCAACTGCAACCGGAACAGACTGCCCTGCCCCACCCCCCCACTGCTCGCCTCGATCGTCCCGCCATGCTCACTGATGATTCGGTGACTGATCGATAGACCCAGGCCCGTCCCCTTGCCAGTCGACTTCGTCGTAAAAAAGGGCTCGAACAAGTTGTCGATCGTCTCGGACGTCATCCCGCAACCGTCGTCCGAAAAACTCAACGTCACCAGGTCCGTCTGACTCGCCAACTCGATGTCCAAACTCCCACCCTCACCCGTCGACTCCAGGGCATTGGCCACCAGGTTCAATACCACCTGCTTGATCTGAGGCCCGTTGATCTCCAGTCGACACGTGCCACTGGCGGAAAACGTGATCCTGCGGTCCCGAAAACGACTCATATGACCCACCAACGCCAACACCTCGTTGACCAGTTGGATCAGATCATGAGGCGCCCGCGACGCGTCCTGACCTCTCGAAAAATCGAGTAGCCTCGCAGTGATCTCCTGGCAACGAAACGCCTCGCGACCAATCATCTCGGCATACTGACGGATCACCGTCTGCTCGTCCGGTGCCGCCTGGCCAAGCAACGCCTCGAGCCGATCCTGCAAACTCTCGCCCGCCATCGCGATTGCCGCCAACGGGTTGTTGATTTCATGAGCCACCCCCGCGGCCAGAAAACCCACACCCGCCAATCGCTCGGATCGGACCAACTGACGAGATCGGTCTCGGACCTGAGAATCCAGGTCGTCGCGAATCTCGCGGAACCGATCGGTCATCTGGTTGAACGACTCGGCCAACTCGGCCATCTCGTCACGAGTCGACAACTCGACACGGTAGTCGAGGTCCCCCTGAGCCACCCGCCGGGCCCCCTCGTGCAGGACCCGGATCGGCTGAAACACCCAACGGTAGCCGGCATGCACAAACGCCACGAACATCAATACCGCAGCAATCGTCGAACCGATCAGCCAGCGAGTCCGAGATGCCAATGCCCCCTCGGTATCACGCAGTCGGCTCCGTAACCCCGCCCGCGGATCGGGCAACGATCGAGCCGTTCGCAGGCTGGCTGCCACTCGGCTGCCCAACTCGACCCGAGACGCAACACTCAACCGCCCCACTCCGACAAGCGACTCGTCGATCGACTGGAGTTGACGATCCAGCTGAGCCAGCAGCTGACGCGATACCGCACGACTCGAACGGTCACTCGGCGACACTTCCAAGCGACCCCAACGCAATTGGTACTCCGAAAATGCTTCGCTCGCACCACGATGACAATCCCTCAGATCCTGACGCGACACCGTCGAGACTGAATCCAGCAAGGGCGTTGCCAAGGCACCCAACTCGGCCTCAAGACGCTCGCGATCCGGAGCCTCGAACACGCTGAACGTCAACTCGCGCACAGCCTGACGGTACGACCACAATCCGACCAGGCCACTGATCGACAAGGTCGCCATCATCACCAGCACCAACGCCAGACCGATGATCAATTTGAACCGAATCGAGCGAGTCAGAACCATCGCGACCTCCCTGTCCGTCGCCACCGTGTGGCGCCGTCCAGCGAGTCTATCATCCAGTTCGAAGGCCCGGCAAGAGGACGACTGGAAACAACAAACGGTCTTGCCCCTGACCGCGAACACGACCTAATATCCCGCCCCGCGCCAAACCGGCCGCGTTGGAGCCCACCGGTGACCATTCGCCTACGCCCGTACATCACGCTGATCGCCACTCTACTGGCAATCCACTCGACCGGCTGCGTCCACCGCCGACTGGCGATCCGCAGCCAACCGGTCGGCGCCAAAGTCTACGTCGACGGACAGGATGCCGGCTTCACACCCACATCGGTCGACTTCACCTACTACGCCACCCGAGAAATCCGGCTGGTCAAACCTGGCTTCGAAACTCAGACCCGAGAAGTCCGACTGGCCCCGCCCTGGTATCAGACCCCACCACTCGACTTCTTCTCCGACAACTTCTCGCCCGGCCGGGTCACCGACCGCCGAGAAGTCCGGTTCACCATGGAACCGTCCGTCATCGTGCCAAAAAACGAACTGCTCGATCGAGCCAACTCGTTGAGAACCGAGTCCCGGATCGGCAAATAAAAAGGGACTAGCCCACAGGCCCGTGGCGAGGTGCCTGGCTCCAGCCTGTCCCGCAAACTACCGCGGCGACCCCACACCCCGCTTCGCCGACCGCACCGGCCCCGGCACTTCCTTCACCCCCGCACTCCCACGCAACGCACCCTGTACACCCAGCAATTCGGGATGACGTGCCACCTTGTCGCTGAAAATCCGCAGGTCGCGGACCACCGGCTCCAGGTTCCTCAACAACACCGACAACGATGTCGCCGAATCGTTCAGGTTCCGATACAGCGTCGGGTCCTTCGCCAACCGGTTCAAGGAACCATCCGGTGTGTTGACCGTTTTCGAAAACCGGGACAGGTTGCCGGTCAACGTCTCGAGATTCCCCAACGTCGCGTCCAGTCGACCGACAATCGAACCACCACGCCGTGCCAACGGATCGGTCACGCCCTGTAGGTTCTCAAGATTCGAATTCACCGTCAGCACCGTTTTGCGAACCGCTTTCAAAGTCAACTCGGTCTCGCCCACCAGCCGAGGCAACGCGTCCAGCGAACGACGCAAGTTCTGCTGCTGACGCGGGTCGCCCAGGACCTCGTTCGCACTGGCAAACAACTCGTTCGCCGTCGACATCGTCTTCGAGAACTGGCCAAGAGCCTCGGCCGATTGGCTGATCGCTCGCTCCAACTCACCGCGTCGACCACCAACCAACCCGTTGATGTTCTCGGCCACGTCGGACCACTGCCGACTGGTCGACTCCAACGACGCCATCGTCGTTCGCAACTGATCATCCAGTCGAGATACCAACTGCATCGGATCAATCGACGCATCCCCCCGCAACATGTCGCCACTTCGCAACTGACGACCTTCCCCACCCAGGGAAAACTCGACCGTCGTATCGCCCAGTAGACTTCTCACCAACCGAGGCCTCGCGTCGATGCGAACTCCGAATCGTGACTCCAGATCCACAACAACCCGGGTCCCGCCTCGCTTCCGATCAATCGACACCTCTCGCACCGTGCCAATCGATACGCCGTTCATTTCCACCGGACCGCCTGGCTGGACACCCGCCGCCGTCGAAAAATGGATCGCCACTGTCACCGGGGTCCGCCACAACGATCGGAATTCACCAAACTGAAAGATCATCACCGCGGCACAGATCACCGAAACGATCACCACCATGCCGACCCGAAACTGCAACTGTCGTTCACTCATCCCACTTTCCTTTCCAAGGCCTCGCGGCCACCGTGCAGAAATGCCGAGACCCGAACGTCACTCGATGACAGGGCTTCGGGCAGGGTCCCGGTGAAAATGGCCTGGCCCTCGCCGTCGGCAAGACGCGAGACCGGCTCGAGCATCACCACGCAGTCGGCCACCGCACGGACAGTCGAGAGATCGTGTGTCACCACGACACTGGTCACCGAACGTCGCTCCGAGACCTCGACAATCAATCGATTGATCACCCCGGTCATCACCGGATCCAAACCCGTCGTCGGCTCGTCGTAAAGCATCACCGATGGCTCGAGCGCCAGGGCACGGGCCAACGCCACTCGCTTTCGCATCCCGCCAGACAATTCGGATGGTTGCTTCCCACAAACCGCTTCAGACAAACCCACCTCGTCAAGCCGATCGAGCACCACACGGCGAATCCCCACCTCGTCCCGATCACCCAACTCGCGCAAACCAAACGCCACGTTCTCAAAGACATCGAAACTGTCGAACAACGCCGAGTTCTGGAACAGGTAACCCAACCGCAGTCGACAACGGTCTCGCTCGCCAACACCCAACTCGCTCACCAAACGCCCCTCCCAATGCACTGACCCGCTTGTCGGCTCCAACAACGACATCATCAGCTTCAACGTCACACTCTTCCCACAACCACTCTCGCCAATCACCACCAACGTCTTGCCCCGGCCGACTGAAATCGTCAGGTCACCCAGCACCTGCTGGTCACCGAATCGAAGCCCCACACGGCTCAACACAACCGGGTCAGGCTCTTGGACGGACGGACAATCAGTCACTCGGTCACCCGAAAACTCTTTGTAGGTCGACAAATCTTAACCGGGCCGGATCACTCGACCGGATCACAACAGCGAAGGCGACACCGGATAAACCATCCGGTAACCGGTGTCCAACAACAGGCCAAGGAAGAAGTCCAGAGCCAGGATGGCTATGAAGGATGCGACAAACGCAACGGTCGCCGCACGACCTACACCCCGAGCACCACCCTGGCAATGAAAACCGTGGTAACACGAAAACAACGCAATCGCACCGCCAAAGAACACGCTCTTGATCAAACCGGTCGCCACGTCAAACGCCGTCACGAACGAACGACTGTGAACCCAGTAGAAATGACTGTTGACCTCCAGGACCCAAGTCGAAAACAGCCAGCCGCCGATGATCCCCACCGTGTCGGCAACAATCGTCAGGATCGGGATCAAAAGGAAGCAGGCCAGGAAACGAGGCACCACCAGTTGACGCAACGGGTTGGCACCCAGAGCACGGATCGCATCGATCTGCTCCGTCACACGCATCGTCCCCAACTCGGCCGCCATCGCACTGCCCACTCGCCCAGCCAGCATCGTCGCGGCCAACACCGGACCCAACTCCTTGACCAGCGACGAATTGATCACCGAACCGATTCGAGTTTCCATTCCCATCTGATGAAACGATGCATACCCCTGCACCGCCAGAACCATGCCGATGAACACACCGGTCACGACCACCACCGGAATACTGCCCACGCCGACAATGCACATTGTCTCCAGCATCAAACCACGGCGAGGCCGACCGGCTGCCAGTTGACGCAGCACGCCGAACGAAAACAATGCGAAGTCGCCAACCGACTCGACACGCGACAACACCACCGCACCGAGCCGGTGGATCGGAGTCGTCGGAAATTGTGATACGGGAACAGTCGCCATCGCGATCAACTCTCGACAGCCGCGGGAACCGGGAACGTAGCCGATTGGTCGGAACCGGGCGAGATCACTTCTCGAGACCGCCGAGAGATTGCTGTTGATTTCCGTACAGGCCACAGTGCTGGTACAATCCAGCCCGTCGCAACAATCGCTGGTCATACGTCGACTCAGCGAAACACATTCAGGATGACCGCACAGGAGAACGGCATGCGAAGCTTGATCGCAGTCTTGACATTGACCCTGCTGACCGGCACCACTGCCTGGGCTCAGGACGAAAAAACCACTGAAGCCAAGTCCGAAAAGGCTCCGGCCAAGGTCGTACTCAGCGACGTAGAAAAAGCTGCCGTCGCGGCGATCAAGAAGTCCGGAGGCTCTGTGCTCGAAGTCGCACAGAACGACGGACGACTCGATATCGCCTTCCACCTCGCGGATGGGAAAATCGGCGACAAACAACTCGCACCACTCAAGAACATCACACACATCCACTCGCTCAACCTGCGAGGAACCGAAGTCACCGACGCCGGATTGGCCGCGATCGCCGGACTCGGAGGACTCGAACGACTCCACCTCGAAAAAACCAAGGTCACCGACGCCGGACTCACTCACCTCAAAAGTCTCCATAACCTCCAGTACCTCAACGTCTATGGCACCGCCGTCACCGACGCCGGACTCAAACACATCGCCGGACTCAAAAAACTCAAGAAACTCTACGTCTGGGAAACCAAGATCAGCGAAGGCGGTATCCAGACAATCAAGACGGCCGTCGCCGGACTGCGAGTGATCCCCGACCCGGTGCTCGAAAGAAAACGAGCCACCATCGACGCCAAACGCGCTCTCGCTGCACTGAAAACCGAATCCGAAACTGCTGCGAAAAATATCCCCGTCGCCAAGAAAAAGGCCGACGAAGCAGCCCAGGCTGCGACCACTGCCGCAACCGCATCAACCGATGCCGCCAAGGCCGCCGCCGCTGCCAAGACCAAGGCCCAAGCCGCTGCCAAGACACTCACCGATGCTCAGGCCAAGGCCAAGGACGCCAAAACCGACGACGACAAGAAAACCACTGCCGAAGCCGCTAAGAAAGCCACCGAAGACAAGAAGACCGCCGATAAGGCCAACACCGACGCTGCCAAGAAAGCCGCTGATACCAAGAAAGCCGGCGACGCTGCCAAGAAAGCTGCCGACGACGCCAAGAAAGCCTCCGCCGCCGCCACAAAAGCTGCCGCCGATGCCAAGGCAAAATTCGAAAAAGCCAGTAGCCCGCCTGTGAAAAAAACAGTCGACAAGAAAGCTGCCGACAAGAAAGCTGCTGACAAGAAAGCTGCCGACAAGAAAGCTGCTGACAAGAAGGCTGCTGACAAGAAAAAGAAGTAGCCGCCCCAACCAGGGCTGCGTTCCGATTCGACCGCAACCAACGAATCTCAGGCTCGGCGGTCACATCGATCGTCGGGCCTTTCTCTTAAATCTGTAGGCACAGGCTGTGCCTGACCTACCTGCACAATCGAGACACCTCACAATGTCGATCCCCACCCCCCTGCCCCGTCGCCTCACCCAAGCACTGCTCGTCGGCGCCGCACTACTCACCCCACCCAACACTCTCACCAACGTCGCCAACGCCGCCGACCTCTTGGCCCTCAACCCCAATGACCACATCGCCATCATCGGCAACAACCTCGCCGATCGTATGCAACACCACGGCTGGCTCGAAACCTACATCCAAGCCGAATTTCCCCGACATCGACTCACCATCCGCAACCTCGGCTTCACCGGCGACGAAGTGAAGACTCGCCCACGCTCGGCCAACTTCGGTAACGCCGATCAATGGCTCGCCAAGGTCAAAGCCGACGTCGTGTTCTGCTTCTTCGGATACAACGAAGCACTCCGCGGGCAACCCGGCCTCGCCACGTTCCGCAAAGATCTCGCTGACATGCTCACCAGCATGAAGACACAAAAATACAACGGCCGCTCCGCACCTCGCATCGTCGTCTTCTCACCCATCGCTCACGAAAACCTCAATAACAACAACCTCCCAGACGGCTCGAAAAACAACCGCAACCTGGCCATCTACTCGGCCGCCATGAAACAGGTCTGCAACTTACAAGACGTCCCATTCGTCGACCTCTTCGCATCCTCACAACAACTCTACGCCGAAAATAACAACCACCTCACACTCAACGGCATCCACCTGCTCGATCACGGCAACCGGCTGCTCGCCGGAGTCATCAGCACGCAGCTGTTCGGCGACTCAAACAGCACGCTGCGCAACAGTGCCCAAGTCGAACGGCTCCGCGACGCGGTACTCGACAAAAGCTACCACTGGTTCAGCCGGTACCGAGTTGTCGACGGCTACAACGTCTTCGGAGGCCGCTCGCGACTCGCATGGTTCGGACAGTCCAACGCCGACGTGATGCAACGCGAGATGCAGGTCTTCGACGTGATGACTGCCAACCGCGACGAACTGGTCTGGGCCGTCGCCGCCGGTCGCCAACACAAGGTCGTCGACAACAACATCCCCGGCCTGCTCGAAGTCAAGACGAACAAGGTCGGTCCGCTGGATGGAGGCCGACACCCGTACCTGGCCGGGATCAAGGCCACCGAACGCATGACCATGGCCAAGGGGATGGAAGTCAACCTGTTCGCCTCGGAAGAGAAGTTCCCCGAACTGGTCAACCCGGTGCAAATGGCCGTCGACACCGACGGACGACTCTTCGCCTCGGTCTGGCCCTCCTACCCGCACTGGAACCCCACACAACCACGCACCGACCGCATTCTCTGCCTGCCCGATGACGACCGAGACGGAGTCGCCGACCGCTGCATCATCTTCGCCGATCAACTCAACAGCGTGACCGGTTTCGAGTTCTGGGGCGGAGGCATGCTGGTGGCCGCAGCTCCGGAAATCTGGTTCCTCAAAGACACTGACGGCGACGACAAGGCCGATGTCAAAATCCGCATGCTCCAGGGAATTTCCAGCGCCGACACACACCACTCGGCCAATGCACTCGTCGTCGGTCCCGACGGCTGGCTGTACTGGTCGCGTGGCATCTTCAATATCGCCAACATGGAAACACCAACTCGCACCTACCGGTCGGGACAGTCCGGAGTCCATCGCTTCAACCCGCGAACCTTTGAAGTCGAATTCCACTTCCCGATTGGACCCAACCCGCACGGCGATGTCTTCGATCGCTGGGGTTTCCAGTTCGCCAACGATGGCACCGGTGGCACCGGAAGCTACGTCAATGTGGGCAAGGGACGAAGCAACAAGAAGTGGTTCCAGAAACGAGTTCGACCCGTCGCAGCCACCGGGATCCTCTCGAGCACCCACTTCCCCGAATCCTCCAATGGCAACTTCCTGATCTGCAACACGATCGGATTCCAGGGCGTGCTGCAACACACCGTGAAGTTCTCTGGAGCAGATATCACTGCGACCGAAATTGAACCGATTCTCGTCTCGACCGACCCCAACTTCCGGCCGACTGATATCGAGATCGGAGGCGATGGGGCACTGTACGTTTCGGACTGGTGCAATGTGCTGATCGGACACATGCAACACAACATGCGCGACCCGAACCGCGATCACGCTCATGGTCGTATCTACCGAGTCAGCTATCCCGGCCGACCACTGACTCCAAAAATCAAGATGACCGGCCAGCCGATCGCCACCGTCTGCAACAACTTCTTCTCGACCGCCAACGGCATCCGCTATCGAGCCCGACTGGAACTCAGCGGCCGCAAAACCAACGACATCGTCGCTCAGGTCGCAGCCTTCGCCAAATCTCTCGACGTCCATCGCGTCTCGCCCAATCGCGACGAAGCCCAGGCACTGCTCGAATGCCTGTGGGTCTTCGAAGAACACCGAGTCGCCAACGAAAGTCTGCTCGCCACAGTCTTCCAGGCCGACGAGGAACGGGTGAGAGCCGCAGCCATCCGCACACTTGGACACTGGGGCCCGTTCGCCAAAACACTCACCGGTTGGCCGAAACTGCTGCTCGCCGCCTCACGCGACAAGTCGGCACTCGTCCGCGCCGAAGCCGTCAAGGCCGCCGTCTCGTTCCCAGGTCTCGACGCCGCCGAAGTCGTCTTCGAAGTCGCCACGCGGCCGACCGATGCCGAACTCGACAATGTCGTCAAGTTTGCCCGGACACAACTGGACGTCGACAAGATCGTCCAGGATGCCGTCGCCGGAGGCAAACCGCTCTCGTCAGCCGCCCAAGCCTACGTACTCCGAAACGCCAGCGTCGCCGACCTGCTCAAACTCAAACCGACACAGGCCGTCCACGAAGCCATCCTCTCCAGGCCAAACGTACCCCCGACCAACCTCAAGAACTCGCTCCTGGCTCTCGCCAAACTCCGCAAAACCGCACCCACCCGGCTGCTGCTCGACCTGATCGACGACCGCAACATCGACAACCCAGCCGCCGGACTCGACTCCATCGGATCACTGCTCGCCGCACAACCACAACGTGATCTCGCCGCTGTCGCCGATCGGATCGAAACACTCGCCACCACCGGCAAGAACGGACTGGTCAAACAACTGGCCTACGTCGCTTGGATCGCCGCCGATGGCACCGGTGACGACGCACTGCTCGCCGCATCATCACACGCAAACCGACTCCGTGACTTCCTCAACGCCGTCCCTGCCATCACAGATAAAAACCTGCGAACCAAACTCTACGACAAGCTCCAACCACTGACCGTCGACCTGCCCACATCACTCACAACCCGACCAGCAAACACCACCACCACCAGCTCGGCACTCAGACAACCGGGCATCAAGGTCGATTACTTCTTTCCCAGCGGGAAAGACGTCGCCATCAAGACACTCGCCGCCATGACACCCAAGGCCAGTGGCGTCGTGCCGGCCATCATCAAGAACGTCCCGCAAAAAAAACAAGACGATCGCTTCGCACTCAGGTTCACCGGCTCCATCAACGCACCACGCACCGGTCGCTACACCTTCTTTGCCACCTCGGATGACGGATCACGCATCTACATCAACAACAAACTGCTCGTCAACAACGACGGCCTGCACGGGATGATCGAAAAGTCGGCCGCAATCAACCTCAACGCCGGATCCCACCCGCTTGTCGTCACGTACTTCGACAACGGAGGCGGTGACGGGCTGAAAATTCAGTGGCAGGGGCCGGGGTTCCGTAAGCAGACGATCCCAGCCAACGCGCTCTCCGTCGGCGGACAGCCAACACTGCACGACTTCGCCATCGCCGCCCTCGCCTCGATCCCCGGCCACGACGCTCGCAAGGTCACCGATCTGGCCGCACTGGTCAAAGCCGGGCGAAATCGGCCGGCGGCAATCCGAGCACTCCGCGGCGTACCGGTCAAGAACTGGCCCGCCAACGAAATCGGTCCGCTCGTCGACAACCTCGTCGGCTACCTCAGCGGCATGCCCGCACGGTTCCGGACCCGACCGCCCGCCACCGATGCCATCGCTCTCGCCCGAGGACTCTCCAGCCGACTCACCCCTGCTCGGGCCAAGGCACTCGAACTCCGACTCGGGAACCTCAACGTCCGAGTCATCGCCATCGGCACCGTGCCGCATCGGATGATCTTCGACAAGGAACAACTGGTCATCCAGGCCGGACAACCGGTCGAGTTCCGCTTCACCAACACCGACACCATGCCGCACAACTTCGCCATCGGACAACCCGGCTCGCTCGAAATACTCGGGACACTCGCCGAAAAAACCGCACGCGATCCCGATGCCATGGACCGACACTACATCCCCGACAGCCCACTCGTCCTGTTCGGCAGCCGACTGCTACAAACCGGACAAACCCAGGCCATCAGCTTCCTCGCTCCCAAGACACCAGGCGTCTACCCCTACGTCTGCACCTACCCCGGCCACTGGCGACGCATGTACGGGACCCTGCTCGTCGTCGCCAGCCTCGAAACCTACCAGGCCAACCCCAAAGCCTACCTCGCAGCAGCCAAACTGCCGATTCGTGACGAGTTGCTGAAATCGAGCACGAGAGGCCGAGAATGGAAACTCTCGGAATTGGCGGCATCGGTCCAACCACTGCCCGAAGAACGTGCCTTCATGGTCGGCAAACAACTGTTCAAGGTCGCCGGCTGCGTCGCCTGCCACAAACTCAATAACGAAGGTCAAGTCTTCGGACCCGACCTCGCCAAACTCGGAACCCTCGGCGACGACAAGAAAAAACACTCACCCGCCTTCATCCTCGAATCCATCCTCAACCCCTCAAAAGACATCGACAAGAAGTTCCAGTCACAAGTCTTTGTCCTCGACTCGGGAAAAATTATCACCGGGATGATCGTCAAGGAAACTCCCACATCCGTCGAAGTCGTCATCGACCCCCAAGCCAAGGGACGACCAACCGTCATCCAGAAATCCACGATCGACGACCGCACCAACTCCAAGACGTCCATCATGCCACTGGGGTTGCTCAACAAATTGTCCCGCGAAGAAATCCTCGACCTCATTGCCTACGTCTACGCCCGAGGCGACAAGTCGAACTCGCTGTTCACCCACGAACACAAATAGCCAATTCGAGCCCCCAGAAGAGTCGATTCAGTTTCTTGACCATGCGGCCTTCGAATGAGTAGCCGCGAGACGGCTATTCCGGTTCGTTGTTATCAGTCCTGCGTCGTCCGCCCAGTACAAGGCTCCACGTGCAACCCGCAAGAATTCCGACGACTAATGACACCGGAAAAATCCACTGGACACTGATTGCCGGCAAACCGGTCATGAGATCCCAATAGGCAACGACGAACGCCGAAACAAAACCCATCCCCGCGCCAAATATGGCTCCCGCTTGTGTCGCGACGGGAATGAACAACGCGAATAAGAACAAAGTGAACAACGGCGTGACCAGCAATCCAAAGGTCCGGTAGGCTTGTTCCAGATAATTTCCCGGCACGCGGCCGATGACAAACGAACTTGTTGAGACGACAACCAGCCCGATGCTAAACGCCAGCCGGCGCGCGAAGCGGATGCGGGCCTGCTCGGACATCGGCTTTGGCCGAAACCGCTCGACAAAGTCGGTTATTACGACTGCGGTGATCGAATTAACGCCCGAATCGATGCTCGACATTGCGGCCGCGAACACACCGGCGAGCACCAGCCCCGACAACCCCACCGGCAGATGAGCCGAGATGAAATACGGAAACAAATCATCGGCGTTCTGCGCGATTGTTTTTCCCGCGGGCAGCCGGGACGCATCCGCCTGATAGAATGCGAGCAAAGCGAAGCCGACCAGAACCAGGACGACCGCCACGGCGGCGCCGGCTAGCGAGTTGATCAGGAACGATCGCCGGGCGGCGGCGGCGTCTTTGGTTGCCATGAATCGTTGGATCGCTGTCTGATCGCTGCCCGCCGTACACACCCACCACAGAACCCCGTGCAGGATCGACCCAAAGATCGTTACGCGCACCGTCGGATCGATATCGAATAGCGGCTGCTTATCCCATTCCCGATTCCACTGGGTAGGCAGCCAGCCCAACCCGCCGGCGTCCCATGTCACCATGGCGATCACCAGCAATGCTCCGCTAAACAGCAACAGAGACTGAAATAGATCGGTAATGACGACTGCACGTAACCCGCCCATGGACGCGTAACAAATCGCGATGCCGCCCGTCACGAACGTCACCGCCGGCAGCCAGTGATCGCCAGCTCCCAGCATCACCAGCAGGGCTTTGGAGGCGAAAAAGATAAGCACCGACATCCACGTCAGCCGAAGCATCACGAACATCACCGCGCCTGTGATCCGCGCGGCCAGCCCGAGCTGCGTTTCCAATAAGGCGTAAGCGCTCGTGGCCCGGTGTTTCATATACAAAGGCGCTATCACGTACCCTACGATGTAGTAGTAAATCGGAATCGCCAGCAGGCCCGTCAGCGCCACGGTGGGACCGTGGTTGAGCACTTCACCCGGAGTCGTCAGATACGAAATCGAGCTGAACAAAGTGGCGAAGATCGACACTCCGATCAGAAACGGACTCATCGACCGGTTGCCCGCAAAGTACTCGTCGGTGCTCTGCCCTCGTCGGCCATACCACCACCCGACTGCGATCGTCGCGCCGGCGTAGAGAGCCAGAATGACGCCGTCGATCCAATGCAATCCGCTGCTCATCGGTTTTCCGCAGTTGTGGCGTGCGTCTCTGGGATATCCAGCAGTGACAGGGCGTTGTCGCGAAGAATGCGGCGTTTGGCGTTGTCGTCGAGATCCGCCAAGTTAATGCGGGCGCGTTGCATGCTGGTCGCGTACAGCGGCGCGTCCGTTCCGAACAGAACGCGATCGGCCCCGACTTCACCCACTGCCCACTCGATCAATCCCGGAGTCATGCTCATCGCGCTGGACGTATCGGCGTACACATTTCCCCGAGTCGACTGCAAAATGGCGCGCACCTGTAGCGTGCGGTCGCTGGAATCGCTGCAGCCAATGTGAGCTAGAATGACCCGGACGTCGGGAAACTCGTTGGCTGCTTCGACGATATCGGCCGGCAGACTGTTGGCTTCGCCGCTGTGAGTGAGAATGACGGCGCGGTGTTTTGACGCAAACTCAAAGATTCGCCGGCCGTGGTCCCGAAACAGATAGACGTGTTCTTCAGGATGGATCTTAATGCCTACGCAGTGCGGCTCTTTGAGTATTTCTTCAGCCTGAGAGTACGTCGCCTCCCGCGTGGGATCGATGACCACCCACTGCAACAAGCCGGGACAGTCCGGCACAATGCGGGCCGCTTCCGTGTTGCCCAAGGCGGCATCGGCGTCGCCGCGAGGAAGTAATCCGGACAGCGGCGACACGACGGTCCAGGCAATTCGGGCCGCTCTTGCACGCCGCGCCACTTCGTCAGCCGATGCACTGTGGAAATCGTTAGTTAGCGGTTCATTGTGCGTCCGCCAGTACGTTCCATAGTGAGCATGCACGTCGATCGCCCACACTTTTGGGATCGAAGTTTCGCCATCTGTGTTCAATGGTTCGGACATGGTTGTCACAGCATTTCTTTGTAATGAAAATCGAACGCTTCTCGACAGACTCGCGATTCCTCTTCGCTCAAGCCGATGTACGGGGGCAGCATGCGATTCGAAAAACTGGGGTTTCGCAGCCAAATAAACGTCTTGTCGAAGCTGCCGTCAATCATGTTTCGCTGGCAGTGTGCAAACAGCTTGTCGCCAGCTTCATGGAAGAAACGCGTAATGCGGAATAGTTCGGGCAGGTCGCGCTGACGCCCTGCTTCGAAGAACTTCCAGGTCGTCTGGGGAAACAGCACGTCGTAACTGCACAGCAGCGAGCATTCGCCCAACGTGCAGCCCATGGCAAAGTTGCCTTCGAGCAGAAAATGCTGCAGTTGGGGCGCTTTTAGCAACAAATCGGCGGTCCGTGCGTAATCGGTCGAGCTGTTCTTTGTAGCGACCAAATTGGGCACCGCTTCGGCGATTCGACGGTATTCGGCGCCGCGGATAATCCGCCCGGCGCGCGGCAAGTTGTAGTGCAGAAACCGACAATCGGGAAACGAGCCGCACACCGTTCGAAAGAACAGCAGCGTCTCGCTTTCGTCCAACGCTCCCCAAGATGGCAACGAAATTTGAAACATCAAAACGCCCTGGTCGCGAGCGAAGCCGATCCTCGCGATCGTCTGTTCCATCGACAGACCGATCACGCCTACTTGCGGATCAACGCCATCGCCTACCGTCTTTGCCGCAAAGAACTCGACGACTTCACGAAACCGCGGTTCGCTCAGCGCGTAACCTTCCCCAGCGGTGCCCAGTATGTACAGACGATTATAACCGCCGTCCAACGCATCCTGGATATGCCTCTCGAACACGTCCTTGTCCAGTTCAAACGATTCCGTCCACGGCAGCATGCAAGCGGCAAGATTGCTTTGCGGATAACGCGTTTGCACAGTCACGACCGGCACTCCTTCTGTTTCCGTATGAGAAAATCAAAGGGGGCAGGCCTCTTTGGTGATTCTCGACCCCTTTGATTCTTGGTTCCTGACACCTGCTTCCACTACTGCTTGCCGCCCCAGACTTTGAATTTCCGGATGCCTCCTGAGAACTTGTTGGGGTCGTAGGCAGGGTTTCGCTCGGGTCTCTTTACTCGGCAACTCCACAGTGCGGCAACCGCGGTTATCAGTTGGATCTTCATTTCTCGCGTGCTCCCTACGTATCGTCCGTATTCTGAAATTGTGTCACGACCTGTTGAAGTCGCACTTTGTCCGTGACTGGCTTGCCGACACGAACGTCGTCTTCGCCAAACACGACAATCTCTCTGGAGCCCACTCCCCGCTTGCGCGTGAAGTCTGTGTCGCCGCGAGCG
>Ga0114999_10001817_pt1 | contig 29108 bp, 25 predicted proteins | sample ArcticOcean_MG_C_3_FD_89820 | JGI IMG/M metagenome (GOLD analysis project Ga0114999, IMG submission 89820) | Marine microbial communities from western Arctic Ocean - ArcticOcean_MG_CB8_126 | ecosystem: Environmental > Aquatic > Marine > Oceanic | place: Arctic Ocean: Canada Basin | collected...
AACTGTCTTCTCGGCACTTCTTTTCTTTCTCATCATCGTTTTCCTCTCGGGTTGACGATGAGCTAAAAGTACCTCTTAAGCAATGGGCCAATTATGTCCAACTAGGGCTGACGGGGTACAGCAAGCGGTATCGATCCCGAGCTGCAGAAATCGGGTTTGCTAATGCTGGCGGCAGAAGATAGCGCAGCGGCATTGCAGTGGACCGGGCTTAACAAACGTAACATGGAGTTGGTTGACGCGGCGTATTTGTACAGACATGAAAAAGGCCTGGCGCCAGGCTTTGAGTCGGCATTGTGGATGCCCGATGTGAGCAATATCAGAAATCCCCGCTTGCTTAAGGCCCTGATTCACGCCTTGGAGTTGCAGGCCAACGTTCGTCTGCATTCAAATACCGAAGTCATCGGTTTTAGCTATGAGAGCAAGAAGATTGTCGGAGCGAGAGTTCGAGCGGGCAATCAGGCCCGTGAATTGCATGCTCAAAAGATAGTGATCTGCGCCGGTGCCTGGAGTAGTGGGGTGCTCCAGGATCTTGGTATTACCCTCAAAATAGAACCGGTGAAAGGTCAAATGTTGCTGTATGAATTTGAGCAGCAAGCAATACAGTCGATTCTGCTGCACGCAGGACGATATCTGATTCCCCGGAAAGACGGTCATGTGCTGATTGGCAGTACGCTGGAGTCCTGTGGGTTTGATAAATCCACCACGGAAGTCGCGCAGCAAAGCCTATTGGACTCTGGCTGTAGAATATTTCCAGGCTTAAAAAATCATAAACCGGTCGCGCAATGGAGTGGTTTACGACCGGCTGCTCCGGAGGGAATTCCTTTTGTCGGCAAGTTAGATGACTTCGAGAATCTGTATATCAATGCGGGTCAGTTCAGGAATGGCCTGGTGCTCGCACCGGCATCGGCGAGACTACTTGCCGATGAACTATTAGGCCGAAACCCAATTCTCGATCCAGCGCCCTATAAGCCGGGCAGTGCCCTGGCAGCCTTTGAACTTCTTCCCTCTAAACACCGGGTTAGAGTTAATACCAAAACGATTACACAGTCAGAGTCTTGCTCAAGCAACCGAAGGTACCCGAGATGTTTAGGCCGAAACTATGGTGCTAATTGGATATCGGAGTTACTATCTTGGCAGTGAACCTAGCGGAGGTAAAAAAATGAGCAACGCTTCAATTAAATTCAAGGCAAGCATATCGAAATTGGCAATTATCGCGGCTACCGCTTTTGGTATTGTACTAACCGCCAGTGCGCAGTCTAACTGGACTCCAAACTTGCTTGCCGATGGTCAGCCTGATATTGGGGGCATGTGGAACAATGTAGGGGCTACGGCCACTCCGCTTGAACTACCTGATCAGTTTCAGGGGCGAGAGCCAAGCCAGGAAGAACTTACTGCGTTTATTCAGGCCAGGGACGAGGCCAGGAAGTCAGACGTATGGACCGGTTTTGAAGACAGTCGGGGTGTGGGTTCCTATGAGAATTATTGGTTCGACTGGTATTGGGAAGACGCGGTGGTCGATGCTCCGGCACTGATTGTGGAACCTCGAACTGGTCGCCGCCCAGCACTTACCGAACAGGCCAAGGCTGTCAGGGCATACAACCTTGAACACGAACACGATTCCGCCGGCAACGTGGAATCAGGGGATCGCTGCCTGTCCCGCGGTGTGTTCGGTATGATGATGCCGACCGCTTACAACAACGGCAAGCTATTCGTGCAGGCACCGGGCTATGTGATGATTCATAGCGAGATGATCCACAATGCCCGCATCATTCCAATCGATGCAGGGCCTCACCTCGACGGAAAAATCAAACTGGTGGAGGGCGATCCCCGTGGTCACTGGGAGGGGAATACCCTAATTATAGAATCCACCAATTTTAGCTATGTTGGCAATATGCGTGCTCCGGGCACGCCCGCGCCGGGTAATGCACCACAACATGAAGGCAGGAAGATGGTGGAAACTTTCACTTTCGTTGATGAGGATACGCTGCGTTATTCCCTGACTGTCGACGACCCTGAGACTTATACCGCCCCCTGGACCGTCGCCTTTCCCTACAAGCGGGACAGCGGCTACACCCAGTACGAGTATGCCTGTCACGAAGGCAATTACGCGATGGAAAGCCGCCTCAGCGGTGCGCGGGTGCAGGATTAACTGATCACGGCAGCGCCAGCGTGATTACCGTATTCGTTGCCACGACCGTAACGTACTGCTTGCCATCGACTTCGTAGGTTAATGGGCTGGCGCGAATAGTGCGTGGCGCCTCGAATAGAAACAGCGTCTCGCCGCTACGGGCATCGAGAGCGTAGAAGCCGCCGTCCTCTATTCCCTGAAATACCAGGTCGCCTGCCGTTACCATATTACCACTGGCCCCAATCGAGGATCTTGCTGCCAGTTCCCGCTGCCAGACTTGTTCACCGCTGGCCGGACTGTAAGCCGAAACTGTAAGTTTGGGTGTGTAATTATCGGCGATGCGGTCAAGCTCGGAAAAGCTTTCTTCGTGGCCGCGGCTGTCCGGCCCCGGTCTCAGCGTATCCCCTACCGGTTCAACGTTAAGAGAAATAGCACCGTTTTTGCCGGTAACATAAATTAATTCGGTACGCGGGCTGAACGCCGCCGAGCCAAAACTGGCACCACCGTGGGGCACTATATAGGGTTCGGTCAGGGAGTAGGGCGTATAGAGTTGTTTGCTTCTTGCCGCTAACTCAGGATCTGAGAACTCGATAAAGGTTGCACACAAGGGGTCCATGGGGATACCGCGGGCATTGTAGGGAATGGGCTGTGTTGGCCACACCTGCTCCCCTGGAACATCTGTTAGAGTAGGTACTGCTGTCTCCACCATGGCGTGGATCGGCTCGCCGCTGTCTCGATGCCACATATAGAAAAGACAATTCTTGCCAGCCGCAGCGACCCCTTTGATGACAGTTCCATTGTCAGTGTCGAAGTCAAAAAGCAGGGGTCCGGTGACGTGATCCCAGTCCCAGATATCATGGTGTACGGCCTGATAATGCCAGCGCAAATCGCCAGTCTCTAAATCCAGTGCAATGGTGCTGTTAGTAAACAAGTTTTTACCTAGCCGGGCAGAACCATCGTAGTCCGGTGAAGGGTTGCCGGCGTTGATGTAAAGCAGGCCCAGTTCAGTGTCGATGGCGGGCTGGGTCCAGATGCCGCCGCCGGCGCGCGCGCCAGTGCCCCAGGTATCACTGCTAATATCCCAGCCATCGTCACGAGGGGATTGGGGTATGGTGTTGAAAACCCAGTCAACGGCGCCGGTGTAGGCGTCGATGGCAATAAGCAGTCCGCCGGGAATATGACCCTCCGAGAGCGCAGCAGCAACGTAAATAGTGCCATCGTGAAAGGTGGGAGGAGTAGTCAGGCGGTAGCCGATGGTGATCGGATCCATGTCGGCGGGATAGGTGTCTGGATACTTTGCATGCAGTGCCTGCGCGACCACTTTTAACACACCGGCGTCGCCAAATTCGGCGACTGCGGCACCGGTGCTGGCGTCAAATGCATAGAGGTCGGCGCCGCGGTACGCATAGACTCGACCTTCGGCGTAAGTTGAACCCCGCACTGGACCATTGGCAGGGCCTGAATCCAGCACTCGTCGCCATAACTCGACACCGCTGCTGGCGTCGAGAGCAAACATGGTGGCACGGGAATGCAAGTACATGACCCCGTCAACAACCAGTGGTGTCACCTGGCTAATATCGTCTCTGGGTCCGGGTTGAAACGACCACTTCATCGTCAGCCCGCTCACGTTGTCGGTGTTAATCTGCGATAGCAATGAAAAGCGGCTGTTCTGCAGATCCAGATTTTGGCTGCTCCAGTTGCTTGCTCCTGGCTGTGCAGCAAACACTACAGTGCTGAAAAGAAACCACTGTAAGAGGGAACAGAAGAGAGCTGGCTTTAAAATACTTTGGGTTAAATCACGGAATATGTTTCGCGCACTAGTATGCTGTTGGCTCATCTTAGTCTCCTGCAAACGTTTAATTTCGCAATCCGCATACTCCGGGGTAAGCTGGCTTCGGGTTCTGCCCTTCGGAGTCGCGATAGCCGGGAAGACTAACACTGCTAAATTAGGTTTGCTACGAACTGGCCACTAGTTGATCAACATACTGCTTGATCGCTTTCAGGCCATCAGTACCGATGGTGGTGAACTCCAAGCTGCTGCGGAATTTGTCGTGCACTTGTTCGGTTCTAATGATGCGGGCATAAACGTCGGTGGTTTTGTTGCTAAACAATTCCACTGCTAAAGACATTTTTATCTCGGAAGACTTGGCTAATTCGACATCAGTTTCGATTAACAGGCCGTTGTAACTAATGTCGATTACCTCACCCCGGTGTTTTTCAGCGAGTACAATTTTTCCGCTCAGGCTTTGAAAGCTAACGGGCATTCTGACATTAATGCGAGGGCTTTTGCGTCCCTCTCGGCGCGGGACTTCCATGGAGTGGGGTTTGTGAGTGGCGTGAAGTTCGTAGAGCTTGACGGCTTTACGCACGCCCTTGACCTCGATTGTGGTTGGTTCACTCACTTCCACAAAATCTTTGACACCGTTGTAGGTGGTTTCACTGATTAAAATTTGCCCGCGCAGGCAATGTGATTCGATACGTGAGGTTAAATTCACTTCGTCGCCAATCACTGTGTATTCTTTGTAGTGGATGGAGCCGAGTTCACCTGCCACCACGGTGCCAGAATTCACGGCGATGCCCATGTACAGGTCTGGCATACCTATCGCCTGGCTTGCCTTGTTCAGTCCTGTCATTGCTAATTGCATTTCGACTGAGCAGGCTATCGCGTTCTCGATGTCATATGCGCTGGCATTGGGAATACCAAATACAACCAGTATGGAATCGCCCATGAGTTTGTCGATGTTGCCGCCATACCGGGTAATAATGCTGCCCATGCAATCGAAATAACGGTTGAGCAGGGAAACCACATCTCTGGCAGGATAAGACTCGGCGATTCCTGAAAATCCACGAATGTCGGATAACAAAATCGTGATGTTCTTGGAGAGCACATCTTTTTCGGGAAACCCCGCGTCCACCATTAGCCTGGAGAGCGTGTCGACGACGGCACCGTCGTTGTCACTATCCTTTAGCAATAAACCACTACCCTTCAGGGTTTTGAGGATTTCTTCCGCGAGCTCTTCCGCATGCAGCGTGTATTTTGACATTGTTACTCGGGTGATAGAGTGAGTTGCGCGCAGAATTATCCCATAGGTGACGGGTTAAATCTGTTCTTAGTTCACACTTCGAATAGCGCCCATCAGCACGATACAAGCAGTTTTATTCGGCAGGATCAGCTAATTTTAATCAAATTAGGGTCCGCACCGAAGGTTCAGAGGTGCCCTCAGTTTATATCCCTAAAGTATCCCGTATCTGGCTTGCAGTCATGCCTTTAACATAAACGTTCGTGCCCCTATCGAAATCTCGCGCGCGCTCCAGGCCACCGACGAAAACGGGATCGAAGCCAGAGTCCACAATCAGGCGTGTGGCCACCTCAATAGCCTCTGCGTCATCACCCGCGAGGGGAATACCGATTAATTCACCCTCGCGATGTGCTTCCTGGTTTACCGCAACAAAACTCACCGCGTTGAATGCTCGAACCAGTCTCACGCCAGGTAAAAACTCGGCGGAGGCGACTCCGGTTCCCCTGGCAATGGCAGCGTCCGCCATGGGGCCATCCCGGTTGGGCACGGGGTTGCCGCATTCGATAACGATTTTGCCGGCCATGAGTGCGGAAAAATCCCGACCAACTTGAGGCAAGGCAGCGTAGGGGACGGCGATAAATACGATGTCCCCAAAGCGGGCGGCGTCACTGGGGTATCCAGCACTCGCATTAGCACCAGCCTGGCTTACCAGATCCGTCAAGCCATCCGGATTTCGCGATGAGAATAAAATCTGATGGCCGGCTTCAGCCCAGCGCAAGCCAACGGCGCCGCCGATTCGCCCCGATCCAATAATACCAATCTTCAGCGGATTGCTGGTTTGCGCGTTAATAGTTGAATGCAGGAATCCTGGTCCCAGGCCTACGCCGACTCCGGTCGCTAACAGGGCTCTATTAAACTTGCGGCGCGAGATCCGCTGTTGTGCTTTTCGCTTCATGATGCTGTCCTCTTTATTGTCCCGGGAATTTATACCTGGGCGAAGGGGCTGGGTCTGCTAATCGAAGATTAGCTTGGTGCATCATAAACCCTCCAAGCACAACTCTGCTATCGCTGCTTGTAAGCTATTTTACAGGCGCTGTTTTCTAATTTGCCCTCGAGCGTGTTAAAAATCACACCAACAGGATGTAGAGAACAGCAAGGAAAATCAGTGACTGACACAGCGGCGTTCCCCACAAGTACTTCTTGTCTCGAGATGCATCGTAGAGTGCACCAAACTCATCGAATGTTCTAGCCATCAGAATTTTTGGATTTCTGACTAAATAGTACATTGCAGACGCTGAAGATATTCCAGCTATGGAGGGCACTATGCTCTGTTCGAAAAATGTATGTCGAATCCCTAATGCGATGCCAATTAATCCCATCAGGCCTGCAAACCCCATTGCGAATTTATGGCCGCAGCGGGAAGTCTTGTTTTTTGTGTTCAAGAGATGCTCTCAAGAGCCCAGCCAGTTCCATAATAGGAAACGCCAAAGGTAGCGCCGGCCAATGCCCCAATTGCGCCACCCCTCATAAGTAACTGTGAGTTGTAGTTGCTTGCTTGCTGGACACGGATTCATAAAGTTGCAGGCTCCCGCAGGGAGCATTAGAAATTCTGAGTCAATTCCTTAACTTGCAGCATAATGCTGGATGGAGAGTTGATTATGACAGAAAAGTTCAATTTCGATGAAGCCCTCAAGGCGAATCAGCCAGGGTAAGCCCGCCCAATCGCGGCAAAACCAACAAGACCGTCAAAACCGGTGTAGGGTCGCCATCGACCTTAATACACCACGTGATCGTGCTGCAATCTCCTCAATCATGTGCTAATCCCTCTGTCGGTTTAAGCAAAGCCAGAACAAGGGAATAAAGAAGTCAAAATAGTCGATCTTGGGTGGTCAATTCTGGACGCCATTTGACACGGTGAATTCCTGGTTGATGATATTGTGGCCACTCAACCGGTTCGGTAAATAGGGACAGCTGCTGGCTAATGGGTGCCCCTATTTATTTCGGGGGATGCAGTTCAAGCTTTACGATTCCAGCGAATTTTTATTTTCGCTTTAACGGCTGGCTTCGATTATATTCGTCTGGTTCTGCTTCAATCATTGCTATGGCGCCTTTATGTTGGATTCACAGTTTCAGCTGAATGTTGCCGTTAGGCCCTATTGCATTCTCTTATTGCTTATTTCTCTCAGCTTCGTTTTGCTGCACACGCTCCTGTTCAGCTACCACTATTACGTCAATGAACTGCCGTTCCTGGTCAGGCAATTATTCGACCTGGATGAAGAAAATAATTTACCCACCTGGTGGTCCAGTTTTCTGCTGCTGAACGTAGCTTTTTTTGTACTGGTATCGGCCCTGACTAAGCACGATAAATTTCGACCCTACTGGTTTGCCATCGCTATCGGATTTCTAGTCCTGGCTATCGATGAAGTGGCCGGCCTGCACGAAACTTTTAATGCCACCATTGTACCGAGTTGGGCTTTATATGGCGGCGTTCTGGTGGCAGTAATAGCACTGATTTTTATTCCGTTTCTGCGCTCCCTCGATGGGCGGCTGGCGCTGTCGTTCGTGCTTTCTGGAGTTGTCTTTGTCACGGGAGCGATAGTTGTTGAGATACTCAGCGAGGGTATCGACACCGACTCACTGGCTTACAGCTTCGCGGTGGCGTTGGAAGAAGGTTTGGAAATGCTGGGCGCCTTGATGTTTCTGTATTTTAATCTCAGACAGATGCAGAGCGACCAGGCGTTGAGGCTTGGAAGTACTGTTGACTAATTAGGGTGCTAACGGCTGACAGCCTGGCAAGCTAATCCGAGGCAAGCACTGTCACAGTGGTTGGTTTGAAAAGCGCTTAGCTGAGTCCAAACATTGGGCGTAATCGAGTCGCGAAAGTGCTGCCAAGAAACGCCGCGGCGAACCACAACCAGCCGTGCAAGCTGGTGGATGCAATGCCGCCAAAATAGGCGCCGATGTTGCAGCCAAAAGCGATTCTGGCACCGTAACCCAGCAACAGGCCACCTAGCACCGCGGCCACAAGAGAACGCATGGGCATTTTGAATGAAGGTGCAAACTGCCGTGCCAGGCCGGCGGCAAGCAATGCTCCCAGCATAATCCCTATATTCATTACCGAGGTGATGTCGAGAAAGATACTTTGGTCCATCGCAGCGCCTGGGCCCGGCCGCTGCCAGTAGGCCCATTGGCTTACATCGATGCCCATAGGTGTGGCAAGCTTTGCACCCCAGAGGGCGAATGCCGAGGTTACACCCCAGGGCCTACCAGCCAGCAGTAGTGTGGACGTGTTCACAGCTGCCAGCGCCAGTGCGCCGGCTATCAGAGGCCAGGGTCCACGCAACCAGGAATAGGGCTTGTCAGTGTTACGGTCATGCTCCAGAGTTCCATGGCAGCGTTTTTCATACACCACGGTGCTCGCCCACACCAGTGCAAACAGCACCAGGCTAATACCGATGCCACCGATGACGCCAAAATTCGCTGACAGTGAAAATGGCGCTAAACCCGGTACTCCCTGCCACAGTGACCATTGCCAGCTGCCCAGCACAGAACCCGCGACGAATGCCGCCAGTGTCACCAGCATGCGAACGCTACCGCCACCGGCTGTAAAAAGCGTTCCCGACGCACAGCCGCCTCCGAGTTGCATACCCACACCGAACATAAATGCCCCGCAGACTACAGCGATGTTTAACGGCGCCACGCTGCCGCGGAGGTTGATGCCCCAGATTTCTCCGGAAGCAATGAGAGGTGTGAAAATCAACACCGTCACTGCGAGCATTAGCATCTGCGCGCGCAGACCGGAGCCACGGCCGGTATTAACCACTTCCCGCCATGCAGCGGTAAAGCCGAAAGCCGCGTGATACAAGATAACGCCGGCGGCCAGACCAACCAGAAACAGCGCGCTGTGGCGCCATCCATAGGTGCTGGTCAGATAAATAAACAAGATAGCGCTCAGCGTCAAACCGAATCCGGCAGTGCGGCGATTACGGGATAATGCGGCGAAGCCAGGAGCAGTACTCAGGGTCTTGGTGTTCAATTGATTTTCCTTTGTCTTGCTGCAAAGTATCAAATTCCGAACGAAGCAGGGAAATAGCGTCGAAGTTGGTAATCTCGGGCATTATGAAGCTTATCGCTCGATTAGGAAACAAGGATCGTTAATAGCCAGCCCGGTGACGGATGGCTCTATCAAAATTCCGTTAGTGGTGAATTAATAGTACTCTGACAGCTGTTTTCTACGACAAACAAAACTTGGCTCGTCAAAATCAAAATGAAGGAGTAGTTATGGCTTTCCATCGGTTCATGTCCTTGCGCTCCGCGCAGCTTGCTGCCACCGTCCTTGTTTTCGGCACCATGGGTTCACAGATAGCGGCGCAGACGGCTGGGGACTGGCCCATGTATCGCGGCAACTATGCTGGCACTGGCTATTCGTCTCTGAGTCAGATTACTGCCGACAACGTTGGCAGCCTGACTCAGGCCTGGAGCTATTCCCTGGCTAATGAGGGGGCTACTCGTCAGCCAAATTCCCAGGCGACACCCATCGTGATAGACGGTGTTATGTATTTGCCGGCGGTGGACCGGGTGGTGGCTCTGGACCCAGTTAGTGGAGAGGAGATCTGGCGATACCTGGTCGAGGATGGTGCGCCCTCGCGTCGTGGTGTCTCCTATTGGGGCGGGGATGAGGATACAGGCCCACGTATTATCTTCACGGCGGGACGACGTTTGCTGGCACTGGATGCTCAATCTGGTGAATTGGCGACAGATTTCGGACAGTCCGGTGAGATAGACATGGTGATTCCCTACAACTCGGTGCCGCTGGTGTACGAGAATATCGTCGTAGTCGGTGCCAATACACCACAGGGAGCCAGTGGCGGTATCGGCAACGCACGGGCATTCGATGCCCGCAGTGGCGAGAAAATATGGGAGTTTAGTTCGGTGCCGCAGCCGGGCAGTTTAGGGCACGATAGTTGGGAAGGCGATAGTTGGGTGGGTCGCCTCGGCGCCAACGCCTGGCCCTTTTATTTTACCGTCGATGAGGACAGCGGCTTGCTGTATCTCCCCCTGGCCTCGCCCATTCCCTTTGCTTATGGCGGCGATCGTGGCGGCGCGAATTTGTTCGCGAATTCATTAGTGGCTGTTGATATCCGCAGCGGCGAGTATGCCTGGCACTTTCAAACCATTCATCATGATCTATGGGATCATGACCCGCCGGCACCACCGTCCTTGTTCGACATTGCGGGCGACACTGGCACTATTCCTGCGCTGGGTGTAACTACCAAATCAGGCTATCTGTATATTCTTAATCGAGAGACCGGCGAGCCGATTTTTGGTGTGGAAGAACGGACAGTGCCGCAGAGTGAGGTTCCAGGCGAAGAGACTTTTCCAACCCAGCCGATTCCTGTGCGCCCACCAGCTCTGGCTCGGGTCAGCTATTCGCCAGGCGATCTGGTAGCGGCGACAGACACCTCACTGGAACACGCGGCGGCCTGCGCAGAATTAGTTGAAAACACTGGGGAAATTGTCAATGCCGGTGCCTTTACGCCATGGGCTTACCGGCCTGATAGTAGTGTCGGGAAAACTACGCTGCTGTTTCCGGGCTTGACCGGGGGGCCAAACTGGGGTGGCGCCGCCTTCGACCCGAATTCAGGATATATTTTGGTGTTTACGCAAGACCTGGGGGCCTTTGGATGGATGGAAGATGCTGAGGCAGGCGCGGAATTCCCCTATGTCAGAAGAGGTCCTCGCCCCGGAAATTTCGATGTCTCTATTGGCGGCATACGTCTGCCCTGTCAAAAGCCACCGTGGGGAAAGCTGACCGCGGTCGACTCACTTACGGGTGATATCGTCTGGCAACAAGCCGTTGGTTTGAGTGAAAGTCTTCCTGCTGGCCGGCAGAACACTGGCAGACCTGGACGTGCAGGCGCATTAGTGACCGCGGGGGCGTTGGCGTTTATTGCAGCCACCGACGACAATCGGTTGCGCGCTCTCGATATTGCCAGCGGAGAAGAGCTATGGGTGGTTGAACTCCCGCGGAGGGGGAATGCCAATCCCATGACTTATCAGGGAGTCGATGGTGATCAGTACCTGCTCGTCAGTGCCACCGACTCGGTAGTGGCGTTCCGCTTACCTTGAGGCATCGCACTCTTTAACAGATGAGTCCGAGTAAAATACACGTTCGCATACAGTGTATCGTCGTTTGCTGAAACTGCAGACAGGGACGTTTGCAAGCGAGATAGTAAATGGAGAGGGTTAAATGACAAGCACCAGAGTTGTAAAAAGCAATCTCAATTACAGCGGTAGGCCTCGTCATCTGTTGATATTCATGGACGGCACCTGGAATGATGAAAACGGGCGTGAAAACGATGGTGTTACTACCAGCATTTACAATTTATTTCGCGCGCTGAAAGGACGGCTTTCACAGAAATCTATCCCTCATATTATCGAGCATGAAGAACACCTGGCACTGTATTTTCGCGGCATCGGCAACGACGATGACAACAGCATGCTGGGTTCCTTTTACTACGGCGCCTTCGGTGGTAGCGAGAAGCGAATCCGGGATCATGCCTATGTGAGTGTCGTTGAGCACTATCGAAAAGGGGACAGAATCAGCATCTTCGGCTTTAGCCGGGGGTCAGCATCGGCGCGACTACTGGCGAGCGATCTCAAAAAGGAAGGAATTGCGAAATCGATAAGCATTCATTACAAACGAGAAAAGAATAAATCGACCGGTAATCGGGAACTGGTGTATAAAAAATACTCTAAAATCAGTGCGCTGAGAGAGGCAGCGGTTCCGGTGTGGTTCCTGGGGATTTTTGATACCGTGGGTGCGTTTGGTATACCTATTGATTTAGGCTTTGATTTTCAAAAAATTAATTTATTTAGAGATTTGACTGTTCCTACTAATGTTAAAAAAGTGGTTCATTGTGTCAGCATCGATGAAAACCGAAAGTCTTTTATACCTAGCTTGTGTAACAACGCAAGCAATGTAATTGAGGTTTGGTTCGCCGGTGTGCACGCCGACATCGGTGGTGGCTACAGACATCCGCAATTGGAGTGCATACCACTTAACTACATGATCGAGAAGCTTAACAAAACATTTTCCAGCAATCCTATTGCCTGTGATGCTACCAGGCTAGTAAAGCTGACAGCTTATAATTTGGATGAAAACGAGTTTCACCTGCACTATCACGGCGATGGCATTGTAAAGAAAAGAAGGCAAATAGTGGTGCTGGAGGGCGATGATAACTCCACTAAAAAACCCGCCATTCACAGCTCGGTTTTCGAGCTAATGAACTCCAAAAATATTATTTTGAGCACAGCATTTGATGGTTTCGCCAGGATTGAAGCCATCCGCTACTTGCCAAAATCTGTTAATGGTCTGATGGGGAAATTTGAATTAATTGAGTGAGTCCAAACCCCACTCATCTATCCAGGCACGACCCAGTCACGGTTGGATGCTGTTCTGCGTAGATTGAAAGCGGTTTAAATCCGGTTCTTCGCGAATTTTTAGTTTAATCTTACGTTCCATATCTTCAACAGAAATGCCCATTGAATCCGCTATTCTGCAGACTCCCTGACTTTTTCAATATGCTGCCGATCCAAGTTTAACGAGCTACATATGGCTTCATTACGATGTGGTTTGGATTTGCGTCAGATCTTGGCAGCAGTTTTTGTGGCCGTCCTGCCTGATTGTCCGTGCCATACAAATTACCGTCGGCATCCACCGACAGCGAATGCATCTCGATCCAGAAATCAGGACCTTCTACCGGCAGATTCCAGGTGTATTCGCGACTGCCGTCTAAATTAAATTGTACGATTTTCGGTGGGTTAATATCCGTGACCCAGGCGCTTTCTGCGCTCACGGTAATATCCAAGGGCATGCCTAAATCGCCCCAGGTTGTGACGTATTCGTAACGTGGATAAGTGTCGCTGTCGCGATTTTCGGTCTGTTGGAACACCTTGATATTAAGATTGAGGCGATCCAGCGCATAGAGGCGCTCATCGGGTCCCATCGCCAGGCTGTGGACACTACCGAACTGACTGGGGCCCGTGCCTCTCTCGCCAAATTCCGAGATGTAGCTGCCGTCGGCATCGCGAATTACGATACGGGTGTTACGCAGACCGTCAGCGACCAAAAATTTGCCATCGGGCAAGAATGCAACATCCTGGGGTTGGGCATAGTGAACTTCATCTTCGCCGGCGACGTTTTTTTCACCAAGGGTCATCAGCAATTGCTCGCCGTCGTTGGAAAACACGTAAATGATATGGCCGGTTTCATCGATCACCCATACCCGTTTCTCCGGGTCGTAGGGGCTGATGCGGATGCGATGAGGTCCAGGCCCGTCGGTGCCGGTAAACAGATGATCCCACTGATCCCAGACTTCCAGTAACTCGCCCTCGCTATTGATGATATAGATGCAATTTCGCCACACCCTACCTCTGCCGCCAAGCACATTCCAGCCCATGGAACCGGCGAAGCTAGTGTATTCGCGGGGAATAGGATTCGGTAATTCAGTCTCTCCACGTTGCAGGAAGAAAATACGATCTTCGGACTCTACGAAGACTCCGGAGTTGCCTCCCCAGGAAAAACCTTCCTCGGCGAAGGGCTGCATCCAGCCCTGGGTATTAAAGTCGTAAGGACTGGGGCCCGTGATACCAAGGTCCTGTGCCAGCACCGGCGTGGAGGCGATAGCCAGTAATGCAACCAGCATCAGGCCGAAACTCTTCTTCTTTGTATTCATTCTCGCAATTCCTCTGGTTTATATCGGCCCGCAGGCCGGTCTAGGGGATGGAATGTAGCATTGAAGGTGGGCAAAATGAAGAGCTGAGAAATCAGGGAAGCGGCATTTCTTCACTGTCTATGTCGCGAGCACGTTGAAAGGACGGTGCCGCCGTCGCGCTGCGTATCTGCTCCAGCCATAACACGCCACCATAGGGTGCGCTGTTGCCACGGGTGGTTAAAAAATCCATGTCGCCATCGCCGTCCAGATCTCTGGCGATAAACTTGTCGAACATGCCACGCTTGCGCCTGGAGATGTCGTGTCTGATCCATTCTGAGTTGCTGCTCTGGGGGTTCTCGAACCAGCCGATGCGGCCAAGGGCGTCATTTTTATCGACATCACCATCTCCAGTGCGGGAACCACGACTGTAACTGCCGGCCATGATGTCTACATGCCCGTCGCCGTTTATGTCCGCGATTTCGAGTCCGGTAACGCTGTCGGGGCTGAAGCTGCCGATGAAGTGTGCGTTCCAGGCATCATCGATACGCGGCGGTTGTTCGAGCCAGGATAGGCCTCCCGAAGTGGCACCAATGATATCGAGGCGACCATCCCCATTCAGGTCTGCGTATTCCAGGTTAAAGCCGGCGGCTCGAGCACCTATTATGCCGATAGCATGTTCTACAAACCGCAGCGAACCATCCCCTGGATTCTCAAAGAACAGCAGGCGATTTTCACCGCGGGTGCCAACCACGATGTCGAGATCGCCATCGCCGTCAAGGTCTATGGGTTCTGCATTCTGCGGGACGCTGTAGCGGCCCAATTCGATTTCCTGCCAACTATCCCCCTGCAGAGGATCACCGCGTAGTTTGTACAGGCTCACCGGTGTCGAGCGGGCAAAATCCTCCGGCCCTGGTCGTTGTGCGCCCTTGTTCGCCGCAGTTACTTCGGGTAGTCCGTCACCATCGAAATCCGCCAAAAATACCCGAATGAAGGAGCCGCGATTCTTGGTCATGGGCAGAATCAGTCGTGGCCAGGGCTGCGTACGACTGTTGCTGCCCGGGTTCTGGAGATAAATTAAGTGAGACAGTTCGGCGGCGACGATTACATCTGGGAAACCGTCGCCGTTGACGTCGGCAATGGCAGCATCTTCGGGTGCAGGTGCGTCGGTGTCTTCGGCAAGCGTAACATTTACCCAACTGTCTGGATCGGCCGAACCGAAGGCTATGCGCACGTGTCCTTCTGGTTCGGGTACGAAATCAGGGTCCGGCACAGAGGAGTCGTAAGCGGTGTCAGATTCATGCACGGATACGATGTCCTCGTATCCATCACGGTCCAGGTCGGCCATCACCAGCCCGTCGCTGCCGCTCAGCAGGAATCCTGCCAGCGCCGGGTCGTCGATAATATGTTCGCGCCAGCTGATATAGGCACTATCGGGGCTTGTTGCCGTGGTCAAGGTATCGCCAACTGTGGTCTGGGCGTGTACAGGCGCGGACGTCACAGCGCAAGTCAGCATCAGGGCTACAAGCGGGACTGGAAGAGCATTGCGGAAAAGATTCGATGATTTCATGAGTATTGTATCCTGCCAACAGGGACAGTCGATGTTAGCAGGCATCCCTGAGCAGCTAAAGCGTCAGCTGATCGGGGGTGCCTAAGCCGGTCCGGTCGTGTCCAAGGTCGCAAAGCGAGGGGCTCCCAGTCGACATACAGGGAGCTAGAGGTCTACATTTGGGCAATATTAACTGGGATTGCATCCGATTTGGAGTACTGTAGTTCACTATTCGTATAGATGTCGAATATGAGGTAGATGTATGAATTGCGAAAGACGTGAATATCCAAGAGTTCCTATAGGCGGCGAAGCAAACATTCTGCTCGCGGGCGTAGTGAGAAATGGCAATATGATGAAGTTATCTCCATCGGGCATTCAGATTGAATGTCGCAGCCAATTGGTGGAGCAGCTCGCGAAATCAAAGTCGGAATCAGGGCTTTATCCCGAGTTTGAGCTGGAGTTCGCTTTACCTGATAGCGGTAAAGACAAGCAAGCCATCAAATCAACCTGCAATGTATCTTTTTGCAGGTGACAAAGGCAGGACAGCTACCACCTTGGTTTGGTTTTCGTTGCTATCGATGAAGATGACGAAAAGAAGGTGAGTGAATACATCAGTCACGCGGCTGCTGCCTAGATTATAGTTATCTGAACTCAGCAAATTAGTCCTGCAGTACACAGACTCCAACATCACCAATTACGGTGATGTTGGATTTTCATTGTCAGCGATTTCTATTATCATGTGGCCATGAAACACCTCATTACACTCTGCTTTTCTGCACTACTCATAGTCCCGGTGCAGGCGCAACAGCAAATACCCGAGCAGTCTTTCGAGGAATGGGTCGCGGCGTTGCGCGTCGAGGCAATCTCGCTGGGTATTAGTGAGCTCACCCTCAGCGCCCTCGACCAGCTCGAGCCTGTAGCAAGAGTGCTGGAGCTGGATAATAGCCAGCCTGAGTTCGTTCAAACTTTTACCCGGTATCTAGGGCTTCGTGTCACCAATGCTCAGGTCAATCGTGGACAAGCGCTGCTGCAGCAGCACGCGGCGCTGCTGGAAGAGGTATGCAGTCGTTACGGCGTGCAGCCACACTATCTCGCCGCATTCTGGGCCATAGAAAGCAATTTCGGCAGAAATACCGGGGGCTTCTCGGTGTTGCAAGCTCTCGCAACATTGGCCTATGACCCCAGACGTGCCGATTTTTTTCGCGCTGAGCTGCTGACGGCGCTGCGGATTATCGACGATGGTCATATCGCCGCCGATGCCATGAGTGGTTCCTGGGCTGGTGCCATGGGGCAACTTCAGTTCCTGCCTTCGGTTTTCTACAGCTACGGGGTGGATGGAGACCGCGATGGCAGGATCGACATCTGGAACAGCTTGCCCGATATTTTTCATTCTGCTGCGAATTTTCTCAGTAAATCCGGTTGGCAGGGAGGCGAACGCTGGGGCCGGGAGGTCATACTACCGGCAAATTTTGATTACAGTCTGTCAGGCACTGCTACTCGCAAACCGCTGGCGGATTGGAGAAGTTTGGGCATTACTCAGACTTCCGGTGCACCTATACCAGTAGCCGATATGAATGCCTCGGTGATACTGCCCGCCGGCGCCGCCGGACCGGCATTTTTAGTCTACGACAATTACCGCGCCACCCTGGTCTATAACCCGTCTACATTCTATGCATTAACAGTGGGGCATTTGGCGGATCGATTCACCGGTTCCGCTGCGATCCAGCGCATGCCGGAGAATGAACAGGCCATGAGTGTGGCCGATGTAAGGGAATTGCAAGAGCAGCTAAACGCACTGGGGTTCGATTCCGGTGAAGCCGATGGCCGTGTAGGCCGCAGAACCAGAGCTGCTATCCGTTCCTACCAAGGTCAAGCCGATTTGCCCATGGACGGCTATGCGTCGATGCCGCTACTGGAAACCCTGCGCAATTAATTTCGACCCACGACGGCATCGAGCACAGGGCTGGCTTTTGCTGTCCGCGCTCTGGCTGACTATGGTTTTACACGAGTTCCGCAGTACGACTACAAAGAAACCCTGATGAATATTGAAATTGAAAACCAGGCCCTGCAACGCTATCGCCGCATGGCATGGATTACGATCGCAGCGGTGTATCTGCTGATCCTGGTGGGTGCCAGCGTGCGTGCCTCCGGTGCCGGCATGGGGTGCCCCGACTGGCCTACCTGTTTTGGGCAGTGGATTCCGCCCACCAGCGAGGCACAACTGCCGAGCAATTATCAGCAGATATACGCTGAACTTGGCTATGCCGACACCCGATTCAATGTAGTAAAGACCTGGACCGAGTACATGAATCGCCTCACCGGCGTGACGATCGGTTTCCTTATTTTGCTTACGGCGATTTATTCCTGGAAAGTTCGGCGTTACGACAGATCGATATTGCAGGCCTCGGTAGCGGCCTTCGTGATGGTGGGTTTTCAAGGCTGGCTGGGCGGCCAGGTCGTGGGTTCCAATCTACGGCCGGGCCTGATCACACTGCATATGCTAATGGCGTTGGCTCTGGTCGGCACGTTGTTATTTGCCGTCGCCCAGGCCCGTCGTGGGATTATGGCCGCACAACCGGTAACAATGATTGATCCTCGGTTTAAGCACTGGCTCTATGTGGTGCTGGCGATGACGGTCCTGCAGATTGCGATGGGCACTCAGGTACGAGAGATGACAGACTTCATCAGCAGGGCGCAGGGCGAGGAATTACGCTCTAGCTGGATTCAGGCAATGTCCTGGTTCTTTTATGTGCATCGCAGTTTTTCCGCCGTCGTATTGTTTTCCAATCTCTGGCTGGCCTGGTTGCTGGTCAATTCCCTGGGCTGGAAGCACACGCTGACCCGGCTTGTCCTGAGTATGATAGCGGTGATTGGCTTGTCCGTTATTTCTGGTGCCACCCTCGGGCATCTGGGTATGCCACGTCTGGTACAGCCCACCCACCTGTTGGCGGCATCTCTGTTGTTTGGTTTGCAGTTTCTGATCTGGATGAGCTATCGTCACTCGCGGGATACTGCGGGCGAGAAAAGCGCCCAGCTACAGCACGGCACCAACTAATAAATCACTTTAATAACATATTAAAATATTATATATAACAAATGGTTATATGTTAAAATTAAAGTTAATTCGAATAAATTTCTTACACCATAACTGTACTGAACCGGGCACTCAATCTGTTCAACCAATACGACCCCGATGAGCAGGGCAGGCACACTGTCGACAGCATGCTGCAGGATGTGAAAGATTATATCCGTACCAGTTAAAAATGTAGAGAGTGACAGCAGGATAAGTAACAGTTCATCCAAGCAACTGCATTGTTTGCCCTCGCGTGGAATTTCGCTGCGCCAGAGCTCTGGGAGCTCAACATAAGCTTGCCGAATTTATCTCATTACTCTTTTGAATTCTGATTTTTGATCGGTTATGGTCAGACCAGTCAGGATCCTCAACATCAGGACACAGATTTGCCAAACCCGCTGCTGTTATTTAGTGCCCAGCTTATCGCTATCCTCTCGGTGTTATTGCTGGCTGTGGGTTTTCTGAAAACTGAGCCCAAAGCAGATAGCGCGCGAGTTTTCGCGGTGCTCGCCATCTTTATAGTCTTTTATCTACTCAATGGCATGGCAGGAGAACAGATCGAACCCCGGTTTCGCCTTGATTTGAGCGCTTGGCAATTAATCATCCAGCCAGGAGTGAGCGCAATTCCTGGTCTGTTTATGCTGTACTGTTTCTTGATTTTCCAAGAGCAGAAAAAATTCCCCATTACTCTTGCGGTGGCCTTCGCCCTGCAGGTGTCACTCGATTTCGTCCTTACAATCCTGAATTCGGCAGAAGCTGCAGCCCTTAGCTCACCAACAATTGGCTTACTGGCGAGCGCCTTGGATATATTGATGCTGGTATTTGTCGGCTTTGCCATTTACTGGACCCTGAAGGGGTGGCGAGCCGATCTTGTCGATGACCGCCGGGTCTTCCGCTGGTTTATAATCGGTGTGCAGGGAGCGCTTATATTCGCTGTCGTGTTCCTGGAAAATTTCCTGCTTGATGGTGGCTCCAACCCCTATGCAGCGGAGCGCGCACTAATTGTCTATGCAATTGCCACACTGGCTCTGGGCATGGTGTTAGTGGCAATGCGATTCGACTATGTGTCTTTGGGTGCGGTGATACGCAAGGTCGCGGAGTTGCGGGAAGAGCCTGGGCCTGGCAGCGCCAGAGAATTCGATATCGAGAGTTTCGATCAGGCTTTCCGCGAGGGGCAATTGTACAGAGAAGCCGGACTGACCATATCTATGTTGGCCAAGAAATTGAAATTGCCGGAGTACCGCTTGCGGGCATTCATTCACAAACAGCTGGGATTTCGTAATTTTAATGCCATGCTGCACCAATACAGAATTGAAGACGCCGGCGAGGTTCTATCAGACAGGGCAAGCATGAACTTGCCGGTGCTCACCGTGGCACTCTCGGTTGGCTACCAGTCGATTACACCTTTCAACAATGCATTCAGACAGTTAAAAGGTGTTACCCCTTCAGAATTTCGCAAGCGCAGGGCTCAAGACTGAGTGGGTTGCATAGCCTCTTTGCACTGCACTGCACTGCAAAAGATAGATGTGGACTCCAACAAGTAGGATGTTTATCCTTGCCAGCTTCATACAATGTATTTTATTTTAATGGGAATTAATGGGGGTTCGCCGGCGTGATAAACGAGTTGTTATTTCAATTTGGTCAGTGGCTGGAGGCGCAGCAATACAGCCAGATGCTGGTGGCAGGGTATTACAGTTATAGCTGGCTGGAAGCAACCCATGTGCTGTCACTAATGATCTGCATAGGTTCGTTGTTCATCATTGATTTCCGTATGTTGGGCCTGGTCATGCCTAATGTGCCAGCAACGACAATAGCCGCGCGCTTGCACAAGCCCATGATTATAGGCTTTGTAATCATGTTTATCACGGGAGCCTTGCTGGTTTACGCCAAACCTGTAGAGACTATCCAGAGCCTGTGGTTCAGGATCAAGATGCTGCTATTGGTTCTGGCGTTTATTAACGCATGGATATTTAACGCCCGCATGAAGGCAGCCGACGGTAGCTGGGACAACGATGCCCTAGCTCCAAAACCACTGCGCGTAGGCGCGGTAATTTCTCTGGTACTGTGGTGTGGCGTGGTAACAATGGGTCGTTACATTCCTTACGACTGGGTTGATTGCACAATTACTGATAGCCCCACCATCTTGTGGGCCGCGGGCTGTGTTGAGCAGCTTAAAGCGCTGTAGCAACATCATCAAAGACTGAATTAACGAGACTGATTTAACATCAGCTAAAAATAACAAAGCGGGAGTTATGCATGCTCAATTCATTGTTGAGTCAATACACCAGAACCCTAAGTGCTGTCTTTGTGCTGTTGCTCATTGTGGTGCTGGAGCTGTTTGAAGTTCGAATTTCTATCTACGACAATTCGCTGTCCTATTTTGAATGGATGAAAAACTCCTCCTGGTTGGGAATTCTTGGGACTACTTATGGCTCGGTCTATGCGACGGTGCAAGCCGTGCATCTTTTATCCATGGCAGTCATCGGCGGCACCGTGCTGGCTGCCGATTTGCGTCTATTGGGAGTTGTGTTCAAGGACACCCCATCGGAAACAGTAACTCGCGGCACTCACAAGTGTTTTCGAGTCAGCTTACTAACTGCTGTTGCGACCGGGATTTTTTGTGCCGCTGGGGTGGCGGATAAGGTCTACTACATGGAAGTTTTCTGGATCAAGATGCTAGTACTCATCACTGGCTCATGCTTTGTGTTTTTGTTGAAGCAGCCACTGCTGAACAGCCGGCCTCATAGCGAAATACACCCCTGGACACTTCGCCTGCTGGCGGTGACGTCGCTGTTGATTTGGTTCACTGTGGCGGCAACTGGTCGTTGGATTGGGTTTAGCTAAGCAGCTGCGATGCAGCGATGTTGGGAGATTTTTGATGGATAATAAAAATAAAATGGATGATAAGGAAGTGGCGGCAGTCGGCTCTGCTGTTATTATTTTGGGCGGTCTGGTCTTGTACTGGTTGCTACAAATGGAGTCGACACTGGATTTACTTGAGCTAGCCTATGGCTCGGTTAAGTTGTTTAATAATCCCCTGACGTTTTAAGATAGAAAGAGGGTGGAGGCTGAGGTATCCCTATAAAAAATTAGCTTTGCTGTAGGCATTTGATGCGTCTATCGGGGCTTGGAAAGGGGTATTGTTTTTCCGTTCCAGTGGGCCATCCCTGGACTCTTTTGCACATGGATGTACGGTATGCAGGTTTTGCATCGTGACATGGATGTCATTTAGTAGAGCAATTGCCGAGGAGCAAAAGCCTGCCCCACGCCCCATCTCTGGGCGCCAGTCACTAGAAAACAACACCCCCTCGCCAATCTCCTGTCAAATTCAGCTGCTATTTCTGCAATGAAAATTGCCTCAGTCCCCTTTTTCTCCCTTTTGCTCCCTTTTTTTCTTGATCGACCTCAATACTTCATTCCTTTTTGTCTTTATAGTGGCAGCCAATGGTATGTGGATGGGAGTAGCAATGGCTTTCTGATCCCTGCATTAAAATTGGAATACTGTTTACTGCCAGGCGGTAGTGCGAACTTCTTGCGATATCCACCAGCAACAGATTCGCAGCAACCGGGCGGAGGATGAGCTAAGTGAACGAAATTATATACAATATTGTCGTTTGGATGGACGGATTCGAGTGGAGCACGTCACTTCACGAATCCTATTATATGTATAACTGGATTGAGTCCACCCACGTGCTCACACTGATGGTGAGTTTGGGCATGCTGTTTATGATCGACCTGCGCATGCTGGGTGCTGCCTTCCCTAATGTTCCTGCTACAACGCTTGCCCATAGATTGAATCTACCGATGTGGATAGGATTTTCTGCGATGATTATTACCGGTGTTCTGCTTGTCTACGCTATCCCTGTGCGTACAAGTCAAAGCCTGTGGTTTCGCTTCAAGATGGTTTTACTGGTGTGTGCGGCTGTTAACGCCTACCTGTTGCACAAGCGCATGAGTGAATCCGGTGCGAGTTGGGAAAACGACGCCAAGGCACCCAAGAAAATTCGAATCAGTGCAGCACTGTCGCTGGGGTTTTGGACCCTGATAGTAATTTCCGGTCGCTTCATCGCCTATGACTGGTTCGATTGTGAATATGGCCAATCCGCCGTTATTTCCTTCGTAGCTGGCTGTGTCGATGGCCAGACCCAGTGGTAGTTCGCAAAAACGTGGTAGTTAATAAACAAGCAAACTGAATTGATATCTCCTGTCTTCGTTGAGGCAGTGAATTAAGGAGCAAGCTATGCCCACATCGATATTGGGTCCCTATACCAGAACTATTACCGCCGTTGTCTTGGTAGTGTTTACAGTTGTGTTTTTCTACACAGTACGAGTCAGTGTGCGCGCCAGCATCGAACCGCTATTCGACTGGATGACGGCTAGCTGGTTTGGAATTATTGGCACAACCTGGGGAGCTGCTTTCGCCATCGTGGAAGCATTGCATTTAATCGGACTTGCCCTGATCGGTGGTACGGTTATCGCCAGCGATGGGCGCTTGCTTGGACTGGTGTTGGCGGATCAAGAGCCTGGCGTCGTCGTTCAAAAGACCTACCGCATTTTTAACTGGGCACTCATTCTAACGCTGTCCACCGGTGTGTTTATGGCTTGCGGTGTGGCGGGAAAAATCTATTTTCTGAAGGTGTTCTGGTACAAGATGCTGGCGTTAAGCGCTGGTATGTTGTTCGAATATGGTATCAGACGACCACTACTGGAGAAGGATCTCGAAGACATTACACCCTGGGTGATAAAGCTTACGGCTACTGCCTCTATTATGGTGTGGTTTACCGTTGGCGCATTGGGTCGCTGGATTGGCTATTCGGGATAAAGCCGTTTAATTAACTGATACTGGAGTAGTGTGATGAACGATGAAAACAAAGCCGAAGCCAAACTCGATGACATTCAACTTGCTGCCGTAGTGTCTTCGTCCGTGTTTGTTGTCTGGTTTGCTGTCTACTGGTTTTTCCAAATTCAAGCGGTGCGAGAGCTGTTTGAATTTGTTCGCGTAAATAACTTTTAGCTGATACCAGCTGTTATAAGAAGAAGGGACGCGAGAGAATACCAGTGGCCCCTTTCTGGTTTTTAAATCGCGGCTTTCTGACTAGCTACTCCCGCATATATACCATAGTGTCATCGGCATCCTCTGCACTGGTGAGTGACCAATATCCTACAACTTACATGTTGTGATTGCCGAATGTACGAGTCGTATGATCGCGAAAACGAACGTGCAGATTATCCGGATGTCCTTGTGTAGCCGCATAAATTTACAGTTCGAAAACCTTGCCTGTGTCCTGCGCCGACGGGAAAACGAGAATACCGGCACCGAGGTCGATGGTCAGCGAGAGCAGGGAAATTCCCGCCGTTTTGAGTAACTTGTTCACATTATTTTCCTGAAGCTTGGTTTTATTGCTATATCCGAGCCCGAGTATAAACCATGTGTTAAAGAGTGATATGCGTGTAGACTGCGATTTAGCCAGTCGATATTGAGAATCGGGTTAGATTCTGAGTGCTTCATCTAGTATGATCTCGCACACTCGCGCGCCAATAAATTGTGAAACCCAACTATGGACAATTTGCTTAACCAGGGACTGGAACTCGCCATGTTTGGCATGGGAACAGTGTTTGTCTTCCTGGCTCTGCTTATCGTTGCTACCAGAACCATGTCTCTGCTGGTTCTGAAATTTCAGGTTGAAACGGGTGCCCAGACTGCTTCGACAGTGACACAAGCATTGGTGACGCCTGCTGATGGGCAATTGGTTGCTATTGTTAGCGCAGCAATCACCCAGCATCGAAATAAAAACCACTAAACCTTAAACAAGCGGCCTGTTTTGGTAGTTAATTAATCTGACTGTTATGAGTTTGACTATATGAGCGAAAACAAGAAACCCCTTGGTATCACTGACGTTGTTCTGCGGGATGCCCACCAGTCACTGTTTGCTACTCGAATGCGTATCGATGACATGTTACCAATCGCCGAAAAGCTTGATCAGATTGGCTTCTGGTCGTTGGAAACCTGGGGTGGAGCGACTTTTGACGCCTGTATTCGATTCCTCGGAGAAGATCCCTGGGAGCGTATTCGGAAATTCAAGGAAGCCATGCCGAATACGCCACAGCAGATGTTGTTTCGAGGGCAGAACATCCTCGGTTATCGTCACTATGCCGATGATTTGGTGAACAAATTTGTAGAGCGTGCGGCTGAGAATGGTGTCGATGTGTTTCGAGTCTTCGATGCCATGAATGACCCGCGCAACCTGGACACAGCTATCAAGGCGGTCCGCAAGCAGGGTAAACACGCCCAGGGCGCGATGTCTTACACACTCAGTCCCGTACACAATATCGACAGCTGGCTGGATTTGGCTCGGCAAATCGAAGACATGGGTGCGGATTCTCTGTGTATTAAAGATATGGCTGGGCTGCTGCAGCCCTATGTGGCTTACGAACTCATTACCAAGCTCAAGAAGACTGTCAAACTTCCTATTCATATGCAGTGTCATGCCACCACCGGGCTTTCCACAGCAACCTACCTAAAAGCGGTAGAGGCTGGGATCGACAATGTTGATACCTCGATTTCGTCCATGAGTGGAACCTACGGACACTCACCTACTGAGTCCCTGGTTTCCATGCTGGATGGCACCGAACGCAGCACCGGTCTGAATATTGAACTGCTGGAAGATATCGCCAGTTATTTTCGCGAAATCAGGAAAAAATACGCCAAATTCGAGGGCTCCCTGAAAGGCATAGACTCCCGCATATTAGTGGCACAGGTGCCTGGAGGCATGCTGACAAATCTTGAAAACCAGCTGCGGGAGCAGAATGCCAGCGATAAGCTCGATGCCGTGTTGGAGGAAATCCCGAAGGTGCGCAAAGACCTCGGCTATATCGCCCTGGTCACGCCGACCTCCCAAATTGTGGGTTCACAGTCGGTATTGAATGTTTTGACCGGTGAACGTTATCAAACTGTAACCAAGGAAGCGGCAGGGGTATTGACGGGGCAGTACGGCTCGACACCGGCTCCTGTAAACAGCGAGCTGCAGGCTAAAGTGCTGGATGGTGCAGAGGCTATAACTTGCCGACCCGCCGATTTGCTTGAGCCTGAGTTTGAAAAACAAAAGACCGAACTATTGGCTATCGCCAAAGATGAGGGCATAAGAATTGTCAATGAGGTGGACGACACCCTGACCTATGCACTGTTCCCGCAAGCAGGGCTGAAATTCCTTAGGAACCGCGACAATCCAGATGCTTTTGAGCCGGTGCCTACACTTGAAACCGCCGCAGCCGAGGCAGTTACTGCGGTCGCTAGCGATCCGAACGTCTATACCGTCGAAGTATCAGGCCAGGCCTACGTGGTGCGAGTTACCGAGGGCGGCGATGTGGCACAATTATCGGCCACAGGAAGCGCTGCTAGCCCAGCACCTGCAGCGCCGGCTATCGCAGCGCCCAGTGCTACAGGCGGCACAGATGTACCGGCCCCTCTTTCCGGTAATGTCTTCAAGGTTTTGGTGAATGTCGGAGACACGGTTGCGGAAGGCGATACCATCCTCATTCTCGAAGCCATGAAAATGGAGACGGAAATCCGCTCCAAGTCCTCCGGGCAGGTTAGTCAGATTAACGTGAAAGCAGGTGACGCTGTGAAAGTCGGCGAAAGTCTGATGACTTTGGCATAACAAGGACGAGTACATGAGCCGGCTTCTGGACCTGTGGCAAAGCACGGGCATTTATCAACTTACATTTCCTCAATTTGCAATGATCGTAATTGGATTCTTGCTGCTTTATCTCGCCATCAAAAAAGGCTTTGAGCCTCTATTGTTAATCCCCATCGGATTTGGAGGCATACTCTCAAATATACCAGGTGTCGATATAGCAGTCGGTGACGGCATCCTGCATCAATTTTATGTCATGGGACTCGAAACCGGAGTATTCCCACTGCTCATTTTCATGGGTGTCGGTGCAATGACCGACTTTGGTCCCTTGTTAGCGAATCCGAAGACTTTGCTGCTGGGAGCGGCTGCCCAGGTAGGCATCTTCTGCACCTTGCTGGGGGCACTGTTTCTAACAGACGTGGGAATATTTGATTTCACTGTTCAGCAAGCGGCGGCGATTGGTATTATCGGTGGCGCCGATGGACCTACCGCTATTTATGTTGCGGGCATTCTGGCGCCGGAAATTCTTGGCGCGATTGCAGTGGCGGCCTATTCCTACATGGCTCTAGTGCCACTGATACAGCCTCCCATTATGCGGGCACTGACGACTCAAGCCGAACGCGAGATAGTCATGGTTCAGCTTCGTGAGGTCTCGCAGACAGAGAAAATCCTGTTTCCTCTGGTGTTATTGATTCTGGTTGCCCTGGTGGTGCCCAGTGCGGCACCGCTGCTGGGTATGTTTTGTTTTGGCAACCTGATGAAAGAGTGTGGGGTAGTAACCCGACTATCAGACACCGCTCAGAATGCCTTGATTAATATCGTCACAATCCTGCTGGGATTATCGGTTGGCTCTAAATTGAGTGCCGATCAGTTTTTGGTGACTAGCACGCTTGGCATTCTGTTATTGGGAATGGTGGCTTTTTCAATTGGCACGGCGGCTGGCGTTTTAATGGCCAAGCTGATGAATGTATTCTCTACCGAAAAAATTAATCCACTCATAGGTGCTGCAGGTGTGTCCGCTGTGCCCATGGCTGCTCGAGTCGCCAATAAAGTGGGTATGGAAGCAAATCCCCATAACTTTTTATTGATGCATGCTATGGGCCCTAACGTCGCAGGCGTCATTGGTTCAGCCGTCGCCGCCGGTATACTCCTGCAATTTGTCGGTTAACTTCTTGCAGACTTGGTGCGTCCGCCCGGGTCTTTTCCCTCGCCAATTTTTCTTCAATACGTCTGCACCCAAGGCATCACTGCATAGTTCAGAGCTGCCCTGGGATTTAATCTTCGCTTGCGGCTAAGGTTTAATAATCTATGGCCGACGCTATTAGTAAGCATAAGTATTTTTCATTAACCAGTTAATAGGGGGGTAAAATCGGCAGCGGCCAAACTATGAAATAGAAAACTCACGATTCATAAGAGGCACCACTATGAGTGAAGTGAAACTTGTCGAAGACTCCATTGACAGCAATACCTCCTCAGATTCCATCTTCTATGTCCTGGACACTAAGTCCTGATTCACGACCCCACTTCCATACTAAATTTTGACGAACATCACGTCGTAATTCCTATCACAGTTCTCGAAGAGCTGGACTCACTAAAGAGTGGCAGGCATGCAGTTGCGGCCGATTGTCGTCAGGCAATTCGTGAGTTGGACAAACTGCTGGGGCGAGCAAGTTGCAACGAGGTCGAGTCGGGCGTCGCCATCACCAGAGCTAATGCCGGCGATAAGCTTGGCACCTTATCAGTACTGATGGTCGATATGCCTGACAACCTGATTATGCTACCTACGCATTTGAACGATAATAAAATTTTGAATGATGTCGGCTACCTCAAACACAATAACCCTGGACGTCGGGTAGTGTTGGTCACCAAAGACATTAATGTGCGCTTGCAGGCGCGGGGATTTGGTATTGAATCACAGGACTACCACAGCGACCAACTGCTCAGTGACATTGAGCTTCTCAACAAAGGGTATATTGAATACGAGGGCTCCTTTTGGGATAGGGTCGATAGTGTTGATTGCATCCAGCAAGACGCCCGCACGCTGCATCAGGTGGCGCGAAATTTGTTCGAGCAGGAAGTCTATCCCAATCAGTTTGTGCATGATGCAACAGGCTTTCTGGCCCGTATAACTTCAGTGGATACGGACAAGGTAACCCTGCTTCATCTCAATCTGCCGCAGATGATGGAAACCGAGACCTGGGGTTTGAAACCCCAGGATGCCTACCAGGCAATGGCGATGGATTTGTTACTGGACCCGGATATACACCTGGTAAATCTCACCGGCGCTGCGGGTTCCGGTAAGACCATATTAGCCCTGGCGGCCGCTATTGAACAAACGGTGCCAAACAAACTCTACCGACGCATCATCGTTACCCGAAGCACTCAGGGATTGGACGAAGATATCGGTTTTCTACCGGGCACCGAAGAAGAAAAGATGGGACCATGGCTGGGCGCCATTACTGACAATCTTGAAGCCTTACACTGGGACGACGAAAATTGCAGTAGCTCCGTTGAATACGTAATGAACAAGGTGCCGCTAAATTTCAAGTCACTGAACTACATACGCGGCAGGTCGTTCCAGAGCAGTCTGATCATCATCGACGAATCTCAAAACCTGACCCCCCTCCAGATCAAAACTATCGTCACCCGCGCAGGTAACGGCTCGAAGGTTATTTGCCTGGGCAATCTTTCTCAAATCGATACGCCTTATCTCACCGCTACCAGCTCAGGGCTGACCTATCTGACGGAACGATTCAAGAGCTTCCAGCAGGGCGGCAACATACTATTGCAGGGCGTGCCACGCTCAGCACTGGCAAAATTCGTCGAGGAGCATCTTTAGCTAGTTGATGCGTGTATCGGGGCTTGGCAAGGGGCATTATTTTTTCGTTCCGGTGGGCCATCCCTGGACTGTTTTGCACATGGATGTGCGGTATGCAGGTTTTGCATCGTGACATGGATGTCACTTATTAGAGCAATGCAGGAGCAATTGC
>Ga0114999_10001821_pt1 | contig 29052 bp, 23 predicted proteins | sample ArcticOcean_MG_C_3_FD_89820 | JGI IMG/M metagenome (GOLD analysis project Ga0114999, IMG submission 89820) | Marine microbial communities from western Arctic Ocean - ArcticOcean_MG_CB8_126 | ecosystem: Environmental > Aquatic > Marine > Oceanic | place: Arctic Ocean: Canada Basin | collected...
AGCAGCCTGGGTGGCGGGCTGGGCAGCAACACGCTGTCGGGCATCGAGACGGCCTATCTGAAGGGTGGCAACGGCGACAACTTGTTTGACGCGACAGGCTTCAGCGGCGACGTGACGATGATCGGCGTGGGTGGTGACGACACGCTGAAGGGCGGAGCGGGCAACGACATGATCAACGGCCGCTCGGGTGACGACTCGATCACCGGCGGCGACGGCGACGACACGCTGCTGGGGATGCGTGACGCGGACACGCTCAACGGCGGTGCGGGCGACGACTCGCTCGACGGGGGCACGCAGGACGACCGGTTGAGTGGCTGGACGGGTGACGACGAGTTGTACGGCCGCAGTGGCGACGACACGCTGGTTGGTGGCGAGGGTCACGACACGCTCTACGGGTCGGCCGACAACGACATCCTGCAGGGTGATGATGGGAAGGCCGACACCGATCACGCTCGTGACGACGACCGGCTGGACGGTGGCGACGGGACCGATACGGTCCGAGGCGGCGGTGGCAGCGACACCAAGCTGGACGATGAGTCGGAAGTCGACGAGTCGTTCACCTACTGGGCCGAGTGGGTCGACGCGGTGTAGGTGAGGTTGTCCAGAAACCGAACCGGCCGCCCAACCCCAACCGGGACATCACGACTCGAAAGGACCACAGATGACCACCGAGAATGCCCCCCGCCTGCCATTCGGCGCCGAGGATCTGAGACTTCCCGACGAGTTGCGTGGACCGCTGCGAGACCATCTCGCGGCACTCAAGGAGAACTACCTGCAGCGTGGCTGGGGCATGCGAGTCGGCTGGGGAGACCGCCCGGCATTGCTCGTGATCGACATGGCTCGCTACTGGCTCGACCCCGAACTCCAGATCGGCAGCAATCTCGACAGCGTGATGGACGCCACCTGCGGGGTGCTCGAAGCCGCCCGGCAGGCCGGACTGCCAATCTTCTTCACCTCCCTGGCCTGGGACCCCGCCGATCCGCCCAGCCCGCAAAACCGCAAGCTGCAGTGGACGGTTCCCGCGGGCGATGCCGCGGAACTGTTTGCGCTCGATCCGCGGCTGGCTCATCGTCCCGAAGAGAAGATCGTCTACAAGCGGTATGCGTCGGCGTTCAAGGGCACCAACCTGCACGAGATGCTGACGTCGATGTCGGTAGACACGCTGATCGTCACCGGCATCAGCACCAGCCACTGTGTCTACGCCAGTTGCCGGGATGCCGTCGACAGCTTCCGGGTGATCGTGCCTCGCGAAGCGATCGGCGAACGCTGCGAGCTGATGCACGAAGTCAACCTGCTCGACATCGACATCGACCTGGGTGACGTCACGCCCGTCGACGAGGTGGTCGCCCACCTGGAAACACTCGCCGGCTGATCCGGCACCGACCCCCGCCTCCGATCCTGGCGATGCTCAGGGCCGCCGAGTGAGCCAGCCGCTGGCCTCATGCACTCGTGGGGCCCCAGTCCCCCAGGAACCGAACCCCCGCCCGGGTCGCGCGGGAGTCCCTGACTTAGAACGCTTCCGACGATCGATAACTTCAGCTCGCCGGTACCAGAGCAATTTACTTTTTCGCCACAGCAATCATCAAAAAGACGCTGAAAGCCACCAAAGCGGCACCAGCTATGACCAAATCGTCAAGCATGGCCCGTGCATCTGCAAGACTGAAAGTCGGCGTTCGCCCGACATCAAAGGCGAAATAGGTATGGAGGGCTGCCCAGAATACGGACAGCGTAGCTAAACCTCCTAACACAGCACTGGCTACAGATTTGTTTGCGCCATCACTCATTTGTCTCTCCCAAGTCCAGTTGAGTTTCCAGAGGGCGCGGTCCCCCATTCTCCCCACCCCTGCCCCGGCGTTCAACCCGCCAGATCCGAACCACGGGCATCGGCGTCGGGCGGTGGGACAGGGTGGTGCAACGCATTTGCCAATCGAGATTGTCGGTCAGCTCTAACGTTGGCCCCACTCTTGCTGAAGTCGTTGTGCGTCTTCTGCTGCTTCGGTTTCGGGGTATTCCTTCAAGATTACAGAAAGCCATGTTCGGGCAGCTGCCTTCTTTCCATTCTCGAATTGAGTTTTCGCCAACTTCAACAGCTTGTTCGCTCGTTGTGTACCTGGGCGTTCGTCGGAACCGACTGATTCTGTCCCGTCGTTTCCGCTGACTGCATTAATATTCCCGGCGGCGAGTTTCCGGAGGTCCCTCAGGCTCCTCACATACTGTTTAGCAGCCGCCTTGTAATCATTGGCTTTCTGGAAAGCTGTCGCGTTGAACATTTGCCGTATGTCGCTCAGAGCCGCCGCAATGACAAGTCGTGCCAAGGCTGGCTGCACCTCAGTCAGTTTCTCTTGGTAGGCCTGATGGTCTTTACGGAATTGTTGTGCGAACCGAAACCACATGGTGACCTTGGCCGTATCGCTCTCGTTTGCCAACAAGTTCTGAGAGCTCACCTTCGTCAGCCGTCTCTCCAGTGCAACGATTGTTTTCAGCCAATTGCGATATTGACCAAGACGGCGATCCTCCCGAGCCTGTTGAAGTTTACGAGCTTCCGCTCCACCAATTGTGAACTCGTGTTTCGCCGAAACCGTAACCCCCTGCTGCCCCTTCTTGACCAAAGGCCCAGATAGAGTTTCACCATCCGTTCCAAGGAGCTTCCGGACATGATCCGGCTGAATCCGGGGGAAGGGCATGACAACATCTGCAATGTACAGGCCCTCTCCCAGGCCATCTAACGGCCCAAACACTCCTGATTCCAACGTTCCGTCAGCACGAACCGAGTCCTTCGATTGGCCATAAAAACCACCCTGTGAGCGTTCTTTGACGCTCAACACGAGGACGGTCCCGGTAGGAAGATTCGTCGTGCAGTGAATCTTGATCCGGTGACTGGCCAGTTCCGTAACCCCGATTGTTAGCGCGACATCACCGTCAAGCGGTGTCCGCGGAACGTCATCATCGGGCTCTTGATGTTCGGTGGCCGATGGCGGCGTCTGGGTGTCCGGAGAATCACTAACCGTCTCGACCGTCGATGCTTGTTTCTCTGACTGACCTGGCCTTGCGCGACCAGCCCCGCCGCAGGCTAGGCCACAAGCAAGTGCTAAACCACCAATCGCAGCCAGGCCAAGTCGGCGTGTTGTTATTCTCGGCATCGTTGTCTCACCTCAAAGTGCATTCTCTATATTACTCAGCGCCAAGAACGTCACAACGCAGGACCACAAGTCGACGAGAACTTCACCTACTGGGCCGAGTGGGTCGACGCGGTGTAGGTGAGGCCAGCCCCAGCGTTCAACCCGCCAGATCGATCCATGACAGCGCGCTGCAAAAATCGCTGCAGCAACCCGCCGTTTTGCCTCGCACAGGGTCGCAAGCCGGTTTGGCCGCGCACGAGAAAACCCCTGTTTTGCAGGGGCGTGCGAGTGAGTGCGACCACCTGCGGGATGGTCGAGTACCCCCTACGGGAGTCGAACCCGTGTCTCAGGACTGAGAATCCTGCATCCTAGGCCACTAGACGAAGGGGGCCAGAGCTGTCCGCTTGGGACTCAAACCTTGTAGTTGACCGGTCGCGGGGTTGTCAAGCCGCGGCCGAATCGCGCCGTCCCGGGCTAATCGGCCGAGTTGGCGTCCGTGTCGGAATCGCTGTCTTCCGGACCGTCGTACTCGGCCGTGACAGTTGTCGTGATGCCACCTCGGGCTGTGAACTCGGCTACGAGCGACATCCAGCGAGGGGATGTGACGGCGACCAGGTCGTCAAGGATCCGGTTTGTGACGTTCTCGTAGAACGCACCGTGATTGCGATACTGCTGCAGGTAGAGCTTCAGCGATTTCAGCTCGTAACACGCACCGTCGGGAATGTAGGAGATCGAGATTGTGCCGAAATCGGGTTGGCCCGTCTTGGGACACATCGACGTGAATTCGGGACAAATGGTCTCGATCACGTAATCTCGGTCTTGATACGGATTCTCGAAGGTCTCGAGTCTGTCGCGGCTGGGGGCGTCTGACATGTTTTTTATGGAAGTTCCTGTTGTCGCTTCTGGCGCGGGGTCCATCACGGTGCCGCGGAACCGACGGTCTTCATCGACTGGGACGACGTCGCCAGGATCCGGGTTCCGGCCGTGAGTCGGACGAGGCTTGTGAGTTTGCTGGAGATTTGGCGAGGGCGGACGGTGGTGGTGAATGTTGCCGTGGCACCAGCTGGCAGAGAGGCCAGTTGCCAGGAGATTTGGCCGTTGACCGGGTCGTAGTCGCTTTCGCCGCTTGAAGCGAGGAAATCGAGGCCGGGTGCGAGTGTCTGTGAGAGAGTTGCAGGTTGCGTGGGCGCCTGGGAGTTGTTGGTGATGACGATCTTGAGTTCGGTGGCGGCGCCGATTGAGGCTTGTGGCGGGACGGTTTGTTCGATGGTCAGGACCTGAGGCGTTCCGATTTGGATCGTGTCCTTGTCGATGGCCAGCAGTTTTTGTCCTGATGTGAGCGTGGCGGAGTTAGTTGCCGGACCTTTGGTCTTGGCCGTCACCTGCAGTGTGATCTCCTTGCTGGCGCCCGCTGCGAGAGTCGGCAGAGGGTATTCCAGGTCGCTGCCGGCCGGATGTTCGAGTTGGGCGGAGATCTCGTTGCGGAGCACAATTCCGGTCTGATCCAGAAGGGTGTGATTGGTGAGTGTGAATTTCAGCGTGAGAACGTCACCCACGTTGGCGCGGTCCGGTGCGGTGACCTGCAGCGCGATACCGGACTGCTTGGTGGTCGGGTTAGTGGGCTGTTTGGTGGTCGGGTTGGCCTGGCCAGCCGAATCAGGGGCCGTCGCGGCTGCCTTTGCGATCGGGCGTGTGGACGTTGTCGAGGCGGCGGGTGCTGCTTTGTTGGCAGCGATTTGGGTGATTGCCGCAGCGTGGCTGGCGAAACGCACGGTTGCCGTGCTGCCAAGGTCGCCGGCACGCGTGGGGATCACTCGGACCAGGATCTTGTGCTGGTCGCCCGGTTTCATTGTGCCGAGTTCCCAGTTGAGTCGGCCGGCATCGAGTTCGGCCTGCGGGACGGTGCCGGTCAGCTTGGCTCCCTGAGGGATCGGATCCTCGAGAATCACCTCGTAGGCGGTTGTCTTGCCGGTGTTTTGGATGTGGATGGTGTAGACCAGCGGTGTGCCGATTGCCCCGTCCGCGGGGATCGTCTTGGTGATTTCCATGCGAGGCTGCTGGATGCCCTGGGGAGCGGCTTGGTCAACGGTACCAAGGCCGGTCAACGGGTCGGACGCAGCTGGCGCTGGCGATGCGGGTTGGGCTGCGTCGGGAGTGACGGCGGCCGGTGGTTCGGGCAGGCTGCCCACTGGGCCGTCGGACAACGCCGGGGGGTTGGGCAGGTCGAGGACTCGTGATTTGGTTGTGGTCGGAGCCGGTTCGGATACGAGCGGAACGGCTCCGGTGTCGGAAACCGGTCGAATGGCCGGTCGAATGGCCGGTCGAATGGCCGGTGGGTTGGCAAACGCGGTGTTGGTCGGTGGTGCGGAAATCACCGGTGACGGAGCCGTTTCGATTGCGGGGGGGCTGACTACTGCGGTGGGTGGTGCGGTGGCTGCTGCCGTGTCGATGGGGGGTGAATCGAGTGCGGGAGGGGTTGGGAATCCGGAGTTGGGGTTGAGTGGTGTGAGTGTGCTCGCGGGGATTTCTGGAGGTGAACTGGCGATATCGCGTGCGATTGGGAACGACGAGTTGTCGGGTGTTGCGAGTGTGCGTGGCGGCGGTGAGTCAATTTGCGGCGGCAGGTTGTGTTCGACGCCGATCGAAGTGGCCGGGGGGGTCGTTTCGAATGACGAGGTGGGGATGGGGCTGGATATGGGTTCGGGTTCGGATTGCGGTGTGTCGATCAGTTCGTCGATGCCGAGCGGTTCGGCTTCACCGAAATCAATCTCCGCGTCCTCGAGAGTGTCTTCGGTTTCGAAGCCAGCCGTCGGGGCGTCGTCTTCGAGGCTGCGTTGGACCTGCATGACCACCAGAGCGCCGAGCAGGACGACTCCGAGAAGACCGGTAAAGATGGTGAGACCACGAAGCATGGGAGTCCTTTCCCGAATTGGCCAGGCAGTTGTGTCGTTCGAGTCGCCCCCGGGGGGGGACGAACGAGCGCTTGGAATCCTTCCAGAGGGTGGAAAGCTACCAGAATGCTGGTGTGTTTCCAAGATGTGTTGTGTGCGGTGGGGATAGCGGGGTTGAAGCGGGGGTTAGTCGCCTGAGGGGGAGGGTTCGGTTTCGACGTCGTGCCAGGTCATGGCTCGGTCCATCGGTTCGATCCTGAGCATCACTCGACCGTCCTGGAAGATCCGGACGGTGCCGTTGGATTCCGAGACGGTGATGGCGACGGCTGGGGTGGTCTTGGTGATCGAAGCGGCGGCCCAGTGTCGGGCTCCGAGGCCTTTCGAGAGAGTCAGTCCGCGGGCGGGTGCGACCAGGATGCGACCTGCCGACTGGACGACTCCGGACGACGACACGATGAAGGCTCCGTCGAGAAGTGCAATTTCCTTGACACTTTCGCGGACGCGAGGGTTACTGAGTTCTCGTTCTTTCGGCGGATAACCGCGAAAGTTGTCGTGGACGCCTTCGCGTGAAAGCGGCAGGACTTTGCGATGGCTGCCAACGACGAACATTGTCCCGACGGCTTTCCCTTCACGGCCTTCGCGTCCGATCTCGACCGCGAGGTCGACGACCGAGCGGAGTGTTTCGAGTGGGACCTTGGTTTCGAGTCGTTGGAGGTCACGGGAGGTGAGTCGTGCGAGGTGATCGCGGAGGTTGATGACGGAAAGAGAATCGATGGCGTCACGTTCGTAGCCGGAGTAGAGGGCAACGATCGTGTCGCCACTTTCGAGGTATTCGTCGGCAATCGCTTCGATGAGTGCCTGGCTGAGCTGCATTTGCCGGGTTCTGGAGGACGAGTCGAGTGGAACGAGATCGACGTCATCGGCGGTTGCAGCTCGTTGCACATCCAGGTTGTCGCTGGCCACGAGCAGCCGAACTTTCCGCAGTTTCTTGCGGATTTCCACGAAATCGTAGGGAAATTCCGAGAGCATCACGATGGCGGACGCGTCCGAGTCACTGGCCACTCGGTGCGCCGCGGCCAAAAGGCCTGCGACGGCGGCGGAAAGCGGCTTGCGTTTCATGCGGACTGCCCGGGGTCAGTTGTGGCGACCGGTTGTCTTCCGAAGGGCCAAGTGCTCGTTGGGTCTGTCGGTCTTGATGTTCAATTCTAATCGCGACCGCGGCGAGGTCAATTCCCCTTGCGGAGCACAAGTTCGTGTTTGGTTCGAGCGGTCATCAGCGTGTCGGCTCCGAACGGTCCGACGAGTGTCTGGTCGATGTGGCTGGTCTTGGAAACGACAACGCCTTGCTTGAGGTCGAGCACGACCTCGCCTGTCGAGATGAGTTGTACGAGTTGAGCGAGGAGCCGGGGGTCGGTGATCGGTGTCAGCCGGACGGTTTTCCAGACAATCGTCGCGAGACCGTTTTTGACCTGTTTCAGCGAGTAGATTTTCTTGAGCGAGATCTTGTATCGTTTGCCAACGTCATCGGCGGCGGTGGCTTCGAGCAGTTCGTCCCAGGTGTCTCCAATCGCCACCGGCTTGTCGGGCAGTGGGACGAGAAACCCTTGTTTCTGGAGCGACTTGGCCATCGACTGGTTCGAGTTTCCCGGGTGGGCGTTGAGCCAGGACTTGCTGACCGAGATGACTCGGACGAGTTCTCCGGATGTGGCACAGCGACTGCGTGCGATGGGTCGTCCGACTGATGCCAACAGCGGCCGGAAGTTGGCAGGGCAAGTGTCGAGACTGTTGGAACTGTCGATGCGAATGGCTGGTTCGTCGCCCTTTTGAGCGTGAATCTTGACGTGGTCGATAACGGTTTCGATCAGGCCCTTGCCCTGTTTGTCGACCGACAGCACCCGGTAGTGTTTTCGACTTTCGCGGTTGTTGAGAATCCGAATCGTCTTGTCGCCTTTTTGCAGGCGAATCGTACTGTGGAGTTGGTCGTGGTAGTGGACCGTCTGGTTGGCGGTGAACTTGAAGGCCAGCGACCAGGTGGTCGGTTGTTTGGCCTCACCGGTCTTTTCGGCTGCCGTTGCGGCGGCGGTCATCCAGCCGAGCAGCAGCAGTGTCGCGAAGGTGCGAGTGAGGAGGACCATGACCAGGGGGTTTCCGCGCGAACTTGGTGGCGCGGGACGATAGCAGAAGTGGGAATAGGGTGGGAGGCGAATCCGCGGAGATTTACCGTCCCGCCGGGCCTCGCACCTGGCCACTCCAACCCAGCTTGTTCCGGAGAGCCTTGTAGTAACTGTGCGTGGGAATCCTCGCGAGTTGGAAGGCGAGTTCCGAGCGGACGACATGAATCCTGTCGCCAGCGCCAAAGGGTCGGCGGATCTGGCCATCGACGACCAGGGTCACTCCTTCGGGCGCTTCGTCCATCGTCAACGTGTATCGCCGATCGGCTCGATCGACCAGCGGTCGATTACTGAGAGTGTGGGGATTGAGTGGAGTGACGACGAAGGCTTGCAGGTCCTGGCGTACGATGGGGCCTCCGGCCGAGAGACTGTGTGCGGTCGAGCCGACCGGGGAGCTGATGATCACTCCATCGCCGCTGTAGGTCGTCACTTCTTCGCCGTCGATTTCGAGCCGCACGTCGAGCATCGTCAGGCTGGCACCGGCCGAAACCGCCACTTCGTTCACCCCGGTGATCGTTTCGGTTGCTCCTTCGGCCGTTTCATGCTGACACTCGAACATCAGGTGTTCGGTGACCGTGTACTGTCGATCGCGGATGGCCGGCAGGCTGTGGCGGAACTCTTCGACCGAGAGATCGGCGAGGAACCCGAGTCGACCAAGGTTGACTCCGAGGATCGGTCGCTGAGCGGCGGCCAGTTGACGGCAGGCTCGCAGAATCGCACCGTCTCCGCCGAGGACCACCACGAGATCGGTGTCAGGGGGAACCGATTCGAGATCCTCGGTCACCGCCGCCGCCAATACCTCGACACCAGCCTGCCCCTCGAGAAATTCGGACAACTCGGACCACGCATCCTGAACACGAGTGCCCTGATCGCGAGCGAGTACGACGAGTTTGAGTTCTGATTCGGGCATGACTGGTGGAGTGTGGTGCCTGGTGCCTGGGTGGATTCGGAGAATAAGGAGTGGGAGATGCAGTGAAATTGTCCCCGATGGTTGGGGCCACGGCAACGGTTTCTGAGCGGAAATTGGGTGTCGGTTGGAGGTTTCCGGGTCGAGTTGCCGGGTTGGGGACTGCGGATTCGCTTGAATCAGTCGGTGTGGCGAATCACACTGGCATCGCTCCTCCGCGAGGATTACGAGGTCGGGGGGATGAGAGTACCGAGCAAAGGACCGAGTCATCATGAAGTACGGCATGAACCTGTTGTTGTGGGCCACGGCGGTCGACGAGTCGCACGACGCGATTCTGGAGCAGATCAAGCGAATCGGTTACGACGGCGTCGAGTTGCCGATTTTCGAGCACGACGCGGCTGCGTTCGAGCGAGTGGGTGAGAAGCTGGACGAGTTGGGCTTGGAGCGGACTGCGGTGACGGTGTCGACCGAGGACGCCAACCCGATTTCTGCGGATGCGTCGATCCGTGCCGAAGCCGTCGTCCGGCTGAAGCGAGCCGTGGACATGTGTCGGTTGTCTGGAGTCGAGATGCTGTGTGGCCCGTTGCACTCGGCACTGGGTGCTTTCTCGGGCGGCCTGCCGACTGGCGAGGAGTGGGAGAACGGGAAGGCCACGATGCGTGAGGTAGCCGATTACGCTGGCGAGCACGGCGTAACGCTGGTGATGGAGTACCTGAACCGATTCGAGTTGTATTTTTTGACGTGTGCCGAGGATTGTGCCCGGTTTGTGCGTGAGGTGGATCATCCGAACCTGAGGATGATGTACGACACGTTTCACGCGAACATCGAGGAGAAGGATGTTGCCGAAGCGGTACGATCGTGCATCGACGTGTGTGCTCACGTCCACATCTCCGAGAACGACCGTTCGACGCCCGGGACGGGCGGAGTCGATTGGGACGCGACGTTTGATGTGTTGAAGGAAGTCGACTACGACGGCTGGATGGTGGTTGAGGCGTTCGGGTTGTCGTTACCCGACCTTGCGGCGGCGACAAAGATCTGGCGTCGGATGTACGAGTCGGAGGAGCAGTTGGCGACTGACGCGTTGGCGTTCATGAAGCGTCGCTGGGAGGGGTAGTCGGCACGTTGGCGGGAGCGGTGTCTGACGGTGGTGGGGTGGCGTCGGGTTCGATGACGTCGATCGGGTTGAGAGTCAGGCCGATGGTGAGGAAGGCGAGAGTGGTCCAGCCGACGAGGTGTCGGCCGAGTCCCAGCGGCACGTGATCGTCGGATGTGGGAGGGTGCCGCGGGCCCATCAGCACGAGCAGTACGAGGAGTACGAGGAAGGCCGGGTCGCGCGAGTAAACCATGTAGCCGGCAATGGCGAAGATCAGGCCGAATGCCACCAGGTGAGCCCGGCGGCCGATCAAGGTGTAGAGAATGTGGCCGCCGTCGAGTTGGCCGATGGGCAGCAGGTTGAGCGCGGTGATGAAGATCCCGACCCAGCCAGCGAAGACGAGCGGGTTGAGCAACACGGTCTGGTCTTCGCCCAGTGGCCCGTGAATCCATTCGATCATCCACTCGAGCAGCAGTGGGTCGCCGTAGACCATGATCGGGAAGTCGGGGTTCTTGGGCAGGTCGACAATCTGGATCGACTGCAGTCCCCAGAAGAGGATGGGGATCGTCAGGACCAGCCCGGCCAGCGGGCCGGTGACTGCGATATCGAAGAGCACCTTGCGGTCGGCCGACCGGGCCGATTGCAGGATCACTGCGCCCATGGTGCCAAATGGAGAAATCGGCATCGGGATGAAGAACGGCAGCGTGGCCGGGACCCCGTAGCGTCGCGCCTGCAGGTAGTGGCCCATTTCATGAGCGATCAGGATGGCCATGACGGCGACGGTGAATTGCAGCCCCGAGCCGATCATGGCCCAGGTGATCTGCGACGATGTCATGCCCGGCGTGAGATCGGCAAGGAACGAGCCGGCGTAAGTGGTGCTGAGGCAGGTGGCCAGGAACAGGAACAGAGCCAACCTGGGGCGGGTGTTGATCTGGCGTGGCGAACGGAAAGTGGACGGATGCGGCGGTAGCGTGGCGACCGGGCGGGACGGGTCGAACAGTCCGGGTGGTGTGTCGGACAACTGGCTGGGCCTGACTGCGAGTGGGCGTACGGTTGAGAGTCGGGGGAGCGGCGTGATTGTAGGCAAAAGTGTGTCCTTCTGCCGAGAGTCCTTTGGAGGCGGTGGCGTGGCGTGGTAGAACACTGCGAATCAGCCGGATGGACCTGCAGTGAAGAGGTGTGTGATGCGAGTGACCGATGTTGGCGTAACGGTGGTCGAGGTGCCTCAGATTGCCCCCATCGCGCCCTACCGATCTCATGTTCGTAGTAGTTCGACAACGATGAGTGCGATCGTGAGGCTCGAGACCGACGAGGGGTTGGTCGGTTGGGGCGAGTACAACGTGAACTTTTTGCCGGACGTCAGTGGTGCGAGGATGCAGGCGGATGCTCGAGCGTGGATGATCGGCCGCGACGCCTTGAATCTCCAGGCATTTCACCAAAACTGTCGGCTCGATACTCGATTGAAGTCCGGCATCGAGTTGGCGATGTGGGATCTGAAGGGGAAGGCGTTGGGGGTGCCGGTAGTCGAGTTGTTGGGGGGAAAGATCCGAGACGAGGTCGAGGTGGCGGCTTGCATGGGGATTCAGACTTACCAGCGGGCTGGTGAAATCGCGTCGTTCTATGTCGAGCAGGGTTTTGGGAGCCTGAAGACGAAGGCGGGCAGCGACATGCAGGAGGATCTGGAGATGGTCCGAGGCGTCCGGGACGCGGTGGGGGATCGTTTGAAATTGAGGATCGATCCGAATCGGGCGTATTCCCTGGACGAGGCGATCGAGTTGGGCCGGAGGTTGGAGGAGTATGAGTTGGAGTACCTGGAGCAGCCGATTATGGCCGAACCGCTCACGGATGCGGTGCGGTTGAGGTCCGAGACAAAGACTCCGATCGCGTTGAACGAGAGCGTGGTGGATCCGGCGAGTGTTTGGAAGATCCTCGAGGCGGGGGCGGCCGAGTTCATTTTGCCCGACACGCACATTGCCGGAGGCATTTGGCCATGCGTCGAGATCGGACATCTTGGGCACGCCGCCGGCGTGCCGTGCATCATGCACTGTGGTCACGACCTGGGACCGAAGACCGCCGCGATGGTGCATGTGGCCGCAGCCTGCCCGGCCTACTCGCTGGGCAACGACTCGACGTATTTTGGACTCGAAGACGACGTGACGATCGATCCGTTCGTGATCAGCGATGGCAAGATCGTCGTGCCTGAGGTGGCGGGGTTGGGATGTGACGTGGATCCGGAGAAGTTGGAGAAGTACCGGGTCGAGTGTTGAGTTTCGGAAAGGGAGATGTGCCGTGCATTTGAGAACTGTATTCCTGGGCAACATGTTGTTGCTGAGTGCATCGGGGTGGGTCGAGGCCAATGCGGCGGGGCCGGCGGGGCCGGCGGAGGGCTCGAAACTGTCGGTGACCGGCCGAGCTGACAAGCGTTTGGCTGCGTTGGACCGGTTGATGACCGGGTTCGTTGAGCGTCACAAGCTGCCCGGTGCGTCGCTGGCGGTGGCTCGTCACGGTCGCTTGGTTTATGCACGCGGGTTCGGAGTGTCGGATCGCAAGAGTGGTTCTTCGGTTCAGCCCGACAGCCTGTTTCGCATCGCCAGCCTCTCGAAGCCTCTCACCTCGGTCGCCATCCTGCAGTTGGTTGAAGCGGGCCGCTTGAAATTGGACGATGTGGTGGGTGAGGTGTTGGATTTGAAGCCTGAGTTGGATGTCGAGCGGCATCGGCGAGTGACGATTCGGCAGTGTCTTCAACACACGGGCGGTTGGGACCGTGGCGATTCGTTCGACCCGATGTTTCAGTCGGTCCGGATTGCCGCTGTCCTGAAGACCAAGCCGCCGGCGAGTGCCGGGGACGTGATCCGGTTCATGCAGAGATGGCCGTTGGATTTTGATCCCGGAACTCGATACGCGTACTCGAATTACGGCTACTGCCTGTTGGGTCGAGTGATTGAGCGTGTGACGGGCGAGAGTTACGAGTCGTACGTACGGGAGTCCGTACTCAAGCCGATGGGAATTTCGGGGATGCGAATCGGGCGGACTAAAGAGGTTGGGCGTGCCGAGGGCGAGGTGCGGTATCACGTGGATGGCGAGAAGGTGGGGTTGAGTGTGTATGCGGAGGACCTTGGGATGCGTGTGTCGCGGGCCTACGGGGCTTGGCATATCGAGGCGATGGATTCGCACGGCGGCTGGATCGCATCGGCGATCGACATGGCGAGGTTTGCTTCGGCGTTGGAAGCACCGGGCCGCAAGCCGTTTCTGAAGCCGGCTACTCTGGAGCAGATGTTCGCTCCGCCGCCCGCTCCGGTATCACGCACCGATGATGGATCGGTCGAGCCGGTGTATTACGGGTTGGGCTTTTCGGTTCGCCGGCTCGGAGAGGGGCGAATGAACCAGTTTCACACCGGTTCGTTGGCCGGCACGTCGACACTTCTCGTGCGGCGTCACGACGGGATGGCGTGGGCCGTGATGTTCAACAGCCGTCGGGCCTGTGGCGGAAAGAACCCCGGCTCGGCGATCGATCCCTTGGTCCACCAGGCGATCGACGCGATCCAAGAGTGGCCCAGCGACGACCTGTTCAAGTAATCCCGGGGAGTGGCTGTCCCGACTTATCCCACTGCCCTGCTGCCCTGCTCAAATCTCAGAAAACTCAGTCGGCTCCAACATCACGCTGGTAATTTTCGAGACGGTGTCTTTGTAGCGTGGCAGCACCTTGATCCGTTTCCATTCCGGGTGAGCGATGAACGCCTTCCAGTGTTCCTTGTGGTCCTGGTCGTTGTTGGCCGAGAGCATATAGGTGAGGTTGGGGACGTCGTTGGCGACGAGAGTTTCGCCGAAGAAGACGGGTCCGAGTTGGACGTCTCGCATGATGTCGATTTCGCCTTCGTTGAACATGGCGACCTTGAGCGAGGCCTTGTGTTCGTTGTGGGCCTCGTAGATCCGCAACTCGAATATGCGTTCGGTTTTCTTTCGAGACGAGTCGGGTAGCTCGACGACGGGGATCCCGGTGAATGCTTTCATCAGTCGCGTTTCGATCCGCGTGTAGGCAGAGTCATTCTTGGGGATGGCAAAGAATTCGGCGGCAGCCTTTTGGAAGGTCTTGTCTTTTGCGAGTGCTTCGTTGCGTTGGCCGAGCACATCGAGAGTGGGGTAGAGGATCAGGACGTGGATCGAGTGTTCGGGTGTGTCGCTAATGACGGTGAAGGTGCCGACGCGGGATGCGCCGCTTCGGCGGAGTGCCGGGATCAGTGCTGTTTCGAGATGACTGAGCGTCAGTTTTTGTTTGTCTGAGGAGGCACAGCGATAGATTCGCAGTTCGTAGTACTCTTGTGCGGTCTTTTTGGAGGGTTTGGCGGCGGTTGCGTTGTTGGCGAGTGTGGCGGCGGTCGCGGTTGCCAGCGAACCGGCCAGGAAGTCGCGGCGGGCGATGGGTTGGGTCATGGTGGTTTCCTTGTGCGTCTACGGGACGGATGACTATACGGTTTCGGCCATGCGTTTGGCGAGTCGCTCGAGAGCGGGAGAGATGTCTGTGGGTTCGAGGTGGACGTTGAGCAGGATGATGCAGTCGCTTTGTTCGACATATCGGGTCACGCTGTCGCGACCCATCACCCCTTAGTAGACTCCGACGAACAGCGGATGGGCTTCACTGAAGACCGAATTGCCCAGCAGCGTGGCACAGATTGGCAGCTTGTGGCGTTCGGCCAATTCGACCCGTTCGCTACTCAATCCGAATCGGGATACCGAAGGCGTCGTCGACGGCGTAGTCCTGCAGGCGTTGGATCAGGTACTCGCCGATCGATGGGTTGGTGGCCTTCGACTTGTCGTGGCGCGAGGTCTTGCGTGCCTTCTTGGCCATTAAGATGTTGTATTGTGTGAGTGTTGCCGTGGTAATGATTGCCGGGAATCCGGTGATCGAGCTTGGGTTTGGTATGATGAGCGAATGACGGACCGCAACGTATTTTTCGACTTGAGATGCAGATGGACCGGGTTGGCCGTGGGCCTGCTGGCCGTGGGCCTCTCGGCAACCGAAGTCCGTGGCGAGGAACCGGGCGCGGAACCGGGCGAGGTCGGGCGTTTGGAGACTCGGGTCCGGGTAATTTTCAAGACGGAGTGTCACGAGTGCCACTCGGGTGACAAACCCGAGGCCCAGTTCAGCCTCGCGACTCGAGACGCCCTGGTCCGGGGCGGGGAAACCGGTCGAGTGATCATTCCGGGCAAACCACTCGAGAGTCTGCTGTTTCAGCACGTGCAGGACGGTTCGATGCCGCCCAAGGAAGACAAGCGGTTGAACGCGGCGGATACTCTGACGATCAAGGCTTGGATCGAAGCCGGGGCTCCATTTGGACCCGGTGGTCGGCTGCCGACGATTGTCACTCAGCACGATGTCTATCCGATCCTGCAACTGCGATGCGTCGTCTGCCATGGCGGCCGGACGAAACAGGCAGGCTTGGATCTCAGGTCGCGCGAGTCGATTCTTCGAGGCGGGAAGTCGGGTCCGGCTGCCGTGCTGGGCAAATCGGCAGACAGCGTGATGCTCGAGAAGATCCACGATGGCACGATGCCTCCGCGTCGCGATCTGGTGACGGCCAGTCTGAAAGTGATCGAAGCCAGTGAGATCGAGAAGCTGGCTCGGTGGATTGATGATGAGATGCCGCTGGTTCCGGATCCGCCGACCTCGGGGCAGGTTCCGGTGGTCACCGAAAAGGAACGTCAGTTCTGGGCCTTTCAGAGGCCCAAGGGTGGCGTTGTGCCGTCGGTTCGAGCCCCGGGTCGGGTCCGGAATCCGATCGACGCCTTTGTGTTGAAACGGCTCGAGGAGGTCGGGTTGTCGTATTCTGTTGATGCCGACCCGCTGAGCCTGCTGCGACGGGCCACGTTCGATGTGACCGGGTTGCCACCGGCCGTTGAGGAGATGGCTCGGTTGGAAGGGCGCGAGTCGCCGATCGATTCGCTTGATCGATTGCAGACGAGTTCGCAGGAGAGTTGGGGTCGGCAGGTCGACCGCCTTTTGGCCTCACCGCATTTCGGGACGCGATGGGCTCGATCCTGGCTCGATCTGGCCGGCTACTCGGACTCGGACGGCATCCAGAACGCCGATCCGATCCGTCGGGCGGCGTACAGGTATCGCGATTATGTGATCCGTTCCTTCAACGCCGACAAACCCTACAACCGATTTCTGCTCGAACAGATTGCCGGTGACGAGTTGGCGGATTTCCGGCGAGCGAAGGTTGTGACCGAGCAGATGGCCGACAACCTGGTGGCGACCGGTTTCCTGAGATTCGTGCCCGACGCGACGTACGCCAACATTACTGGTTTTGTTCCCGACCGTCGTGAAGTGATCGACTCGGAGCTGGAAGTGTTGACCTCCTCGGTAATGGGTCTGACCTTGAAATGTGCCAAGTGTCATTCGCACAAGTTCGATCCCCTTCCTCAGCGAGATTACTACCGCCTGGCGGCGGTCTTCAAGGGGGCGTTGGACGAGAACGACTGGTTGAAGCCCTATGGCACCAAGCAGTTCAGCAGTGGCCCGGTCGGGTTCCGGTTCATGGACGTGGTCAGCACACGCGAGCGACAGGCGGTGGCGAGTCACAATGCGGCGATCGACACCGAGATTGCGGCGGCTGGATCGCAGTTGGCCGAGACTGCCAGGTCGGCTCGTGAGAAACAGTTCGAGGTCCGGTTGGCCAAGCTGCCTGCCGCGATTCGCCAGGACGTGAGGAAGGCATTGGCGAGTGATCCGGCCGGGCGAACCGACGTCGAGCGTTACCTGGCCGACAAGTTTGCGTCGCTTTCGAAGATTGACGAGGCGACCTTGAAGACGCTGGACCCTGCGTACGCGAAGTCGGCCGAAGAGACGGCCAAGCGGGTCAAGCGGTTAGGTGGCGGGAAGCGGGAGCAGCCCTTCGTGCGAGCCTTGTGGGATCGCGGTTCGCCGTCGCCGACCTATGTGCTGATTCGTGGCAACTACCTGACACCGGGTCGCAAGGTCGAGCCGGGTGTTCCTGAGGTGTTGGCACCGGAGGGCTTCGATCTGGATGTACAGCCCCCCTACCCCGGAGCCGAGTCGACCGGACGGCGACTGGCTTTTGGTCGCTGGCTGACTTCGGACCGGCATCCGCTGACGGCTCGGATCATCGTCAACCGCATTTGGAAGAACTACTTCGGACGTGGCATTGTCGGCACGCTGGACAACTTTGGCCAGACCGGAGACCGGCCGACTCATCCCAGACTGCTCGACTGGCTTGCCACGGAACTGATGGACAACGGCTGGCGGATGAAATCGATCCATCGGCTGATCCTGACCTCAACCGCCTATCGCCAAGTTTCGGCGGTGACGAAGCGGCAGTTGATATTGGATCCGGAGAATCGATTATTGAGTCGCATGCGGTTGAAGCGGTTGGATGCGGAGAGTCTTCGTGACAGCCTGCTGTCGGTGTGCGGCGAATTGGACACAAGTCAGTTCGGCCCCGGCGACGCAGTCACATCTCGGCCCGATGGTCTGGTGACGGCCGTGCGTGGGTCGCGGGGCTGGCGGCGCAGCATTTTTCTTCTTCAGCGTCGCACTCAGATCTCGACCCTGTTGCAGAATTTCGACCTGCCGCGGATGAACCCCAATTGTGTCAAGCGGCCGATTTCCAACGTCGTTCCCCAGGCGCTTCACTTGCTCAACAATAAGTTGATCCGCGAGTTGGCCGATCGATTTGCCGAACGGGTCGAGCGAGAGGTGGGGCAGAATCCTCGGTTGCAGGTGACCCGGGTGTACCGGATTGGTTTGGGGCGGGCTCCCGATCCCGAGGAGCTGGCTGCGAGTGTGACGATGTTGGGTCGACTTCGAGACGAGTGGGCGGCCAAGTTGAAGGACGGTGATCCGACGGCCTCGCGACGGGCGTTGGGTAATCTGTGTCATGCCGTGATGAACACGGCGGCTTTTCTTTATCTGGACTGATCAATGTTTCCGAATCACTTGCCACGATTGCCGAATCGAGAAGCGGACGTTTCGCGACGAGATTTCTTTGGGTCCCTGGGAGGCGGCCTGGGTACGGCGGCATTGGCTGGTTTGTTGAGCGAGGATCTGTACCAGTCCAACGGTTTGCTTGCGTCCGAGTCGCTGGCCGCTGGTGGGACGGGCGGGTTGGAAGAAATTCCCAACCAGTCGCCCAAGACGCCGCATAGCGAACCGCGGGCCAAGGCGGTGATCCACTTGTTCATGAACGGTGGCCCGAGCCAGATGGATCTGTTGGATCCGAAGTCCGAGTTGACTCGCAGTCATGGCAAGTCGTACTTCGACAAGATTGCCGGTGAGGTCGAGAACCCGGCGGCGGCAGGGGCGTTAATGCGGAGCCCGTTCCGGTTCCGTCGGCATGGCGAGGTCGGCATGGATGTTTCGGAACTGATGCCTCACCTGGCGACCCAGGTCGATCGGATCAGCCTGGTGCGGTCCATGTACACGACCAACCTGACTCACGAGCCGGCGTTGTTCATCGCTCATTGTGGCCGAATGACTCCAGGATTGCCGAGCCTGGGGGCGTGGGTGACTTACGGGTTGGGCAGCGAGAACCGGAATCTGCCGGCCTATATCGTGTTGGATGATCCGGCGGGTTTGCCGGTCAACGGTGTACAGAACTGGCAGTCGGGGTTCCTGCCGCCGGTGTACCAGGGCACTCGGTTCCGTTCGACGGGCAAGGCGGTCCTGAATCTTGACCGCGAGTACGAGGAGGCCGAGTCGATTGTGAAGCTGGAACGAGATCTGATCGGCATTCTCGACCGTATCCATCGTCGCCCTCGGACCGCTCAGCCTCAGTTGGACGCGCGTCTGGCCAGTTATGAGCTGGCTGCGAGGATGCAGGTGGCGGCGTCGGACGCCCTGGACATTTCCTCGGAAACAGCCGGAACGCAGAAACGGTATGGGATTGGCGGCAAGGAGACCGATTCGTACGGCCGACGGTGTTTGATCGCTCGGCGGTTGGTCGAACGGGGTGTCCGTTTTGTGCAGTTGTTCATCAACTTCCAGATCTGGGACAATCACAGCAATATCGGTACGGCGCTGCCCTCGGCGTGCCGCAAGACGGATCAACCGATCGCCGCGTTGCTCGAGGACCTGGATCAGCGAGGGTTGCTCGACAGCACGCTGGTGGCCTGGGGCGGTGAATTTGGGAGACTGCCCATTTCTCAGCTGCCCGGTGACAAGAACCTGTTGAAGGCCGGGCGGGATCACAATCAAAATGCGATGGTGACGTGGCTGGCCGGAGGCGGTATCAAGCGCGGCCATGTGCACGGTGCGACTGATGAGATCGGCTTGAAGGCGGCTGATCAGAAAGTGACCGTCCACGACTGGCACGCGACGATTCTGGACCAGTTGGGGATGCACCACGAGGAGTTGTTCATCAAACGCAACGGACTGAAGGAACGGCTGACATCAGTCTTTCCGGCAAAGGTGATCGAGGAGATCTGTTCCTAACGAATCCTGAGTTGGCTATGATTGTCCAAGGCGACTGCCCCCCTGCCCCCCCTGCCCCTGTCGTCCCAAAGGAACCAGAACAATGACCGACGATATCCAGATCAATGGCGAACCGATGACAGTCCCGACGATGTGTCGATTCACGGTCGACCGTCCGCTTTATCCGGACCAGTCGTTTCATTTTGGCAGTTCCGAGGCGGCCGAGATGTCGCCATTAGCCGGTCGATTGTTCGCGATTGAAGGCGTAGCGGGGGTGTTGATTACCGACAACCGTGTGACAGTCACCAAGCACGGTCCGGCAACGTGGCCGGAGGTTGGGAAGCAAGTTGGTGCGGCGATCCGCGAGCACGTGGCTTCTGGCGAGCCGGCCGTTGACTCCAGCGTCCGCGATTCGATCCCGCCGGTTGACGAGTTGCGAGACCGGATCCAGGGAATTCTGGACCGTGAAATCAACCCGTCGGTGGCGAGTCATGGCGGGGTGGTGAGGTTGTTGGAGGTGAAGGAGAACATGGTGTATGTCCAGATGGGTGGCGGTTGCCAGGGCTGTGGGATGGCAGATGTGACGTTGAAGCAGGGTGTGGAGATTGCGATCCGGTCTGAGATTCCCGAGGTGGGTGAGATCATGGACACGACCGATCACGCCTCGGGTGACAACCCGTACTACAGTCCGTCGAAGAAGTAGCCGGGTTCGGTTCAGGTTTGACCTTGTATGCCACGCCTGCTGCTCTTGCTGCCGACACGGACGTATCGCACGCCGGCCTTGTTGGCAGCGTCGGCCGGGTGTGGCGTCGAATTGACTGTGGCGTCCGAGGAAGACAGTTCGGTCGCTCACCTGAACCCCTCCGGGTTCCTCACGCTCCCCTTCTCGGATCCAGAAGCCTGTGCTCCGTTGGTGCGTGAGTTTGCCGGGCGGTTTCCGATCGACGGGGTGATCGGGATTGACGACAGCGTGGTCGAGGCCGTTGCTGTCGTGGCTCGCGAGTTGGGACTGCCGCACAACCAGCCGGATGCCGTAGCGGTCGCACGAGACAAGCGACGGTCTCGAGAGCGGTTGGTAGCAGCCTGCGTGGCGTGCCCGGAGTTCGAGTGGCGGGGTTGGGGCGATCCTGGACGGGATCGGGTACCGGAATTCGGTTTTCCTGCCGTGGTCAAGCCGCTTGAGCTTTCGGCGAGTCGAGGTGTGATTCGAGTGGATGACGGCGAGTCGTTGTCCGCGGCGGTGTTACGGGTCGAGGCGATCGTGATCGACGAGATGGATAGCCGGGCGGAGAACGGATTCTTGATCGAGAGTTTCGTGTCGGGGCCGGAGGTGGCTGTCGAGGGGTTGTTGCGAGGAGGCGAGTTGGAGGTGCTGACGGTTTTTGACAAGCCTGATCCGATGGAGGGGCCGTACTTCGAGGAGACGATTTACGTGACACCTTCGCGTTTGAGTGATTCACAGCAGGTGGAGTTGTCCAAGGTCTCGTCGGCTGCCTGTGCGGCATTGGGTCTGATTGAGGGGGCGGTGCACATCGAGTTGAGGGTCACTGGCAGCGGGCCGGTGGTGATAGAGGTGAATCCGCGAGCGATTGGTGGATTGTGTTCGGACGTACTGCGTTTTGGCACCGGGTTGACCTTGGAAGAGTTGCTGTTGAATCATGCCCTGGGTGATCGGGCACCGTTGCCGGACCGAGTGGACCGTGCGGCAGGAGTGATGATGTTGGGTGTCGAGGGAGGCGGAGTGCTCGAGCGTGTCGAGGGAGTCGAGGCGGCCGAGGCGGTGGCGGGGATCGAGCGAGTGGCGATCACGGCACATCCCGGGCAGCGATTGCAGGCGTGGCCCGAGGGCGGAGCGTATCCGGGTTTCGTATTCGCGGCCGGTTCGACTCCTGGCGAGGTCGAACAGTCCTTGCATGCCGCCACCGCCAAGCTGACCCTGATCTACCAGGCTTGATGTCGGGCAGGATGTGCCTGGGCACCGCAGCTGGAGCCAGGCGTTCGCCGCAGGCGGGCTGGCCGAGAAGCTGCGTGGTTGTGTGACGAGGAGTGGCAAGAGTTGACGTTGGTGTCACTTCGCTCGACAGGTCCGGGGCGGCGACCGATACTGTCGTGCAGGGGCCTGGTCGGTACCGAGACGGATCGAAACGCCGGGTGAATTGCTTGGAATCTGTGTTTTGCCAAGAACGGTGACGATCGATGCTGAGAATGATTTTCGCGACGACATGTGTTTCGGTGCATGTGTTGTGTGCAGCGTGCCCGGCTGACGAGCCGTCCGGGGCGACTCGGCCGAATATTCTCTTCGCCTTCGCCGACGATTGGGGGCGATGTGCCGGCGTGTATGCGAACAGCGATGGCCCGGGCGGATTCAATGATGTGGTTCGGACTCCGAACTTCGATCGTATCGCACGGGACGGTGTGCTGTTCAATAACGCATTCGTCAATGCACCGTCCTGTACGCCATGCCGCAGTTCGCTGTTGTCGGGGAGGTACTTCTGGGAAACCGGTCGCGGCGCGATTCTGCAGGGCGCCGTGTGGGATTCGAGCATTCCGAGTTGGCCGCTGTTGTTGAAGGATTCCGGCTATCACATCGGCAAGACGTGGAAGGTCTGGAGCCCGGGCACTCCACGGGACGCTCCCTTTGGCGGAAGAACTCATGCGTTTGAGAAGTCGGGCGGGCGTTTCAATCGCTTTTCGCAAACGGTGACGCAGTTGATCGCCGGGGGCATGTCGATCGAGCAAGCCAAAGAGACTCTGATGGACGACGTCCGTGGGAATTTCGGGTCGTTCATGGCGAAGCGGAACAAGGATCAACCGTTTTGTTACTGGTTCGGTCCGACCAATGTCCACCGAAAATGGACGAAGGGTTCGGGAAAGCGATTGTGGGACATCAATCCCGATCTGCTCAAGGGCAAGATGCCTCCGTATCTGCCCGACGTCCCGGAAGTCCGCCAAGACCTTGCCGACTACTTCGGCGAGATCGCCGCGTTCGATGCGGCGCTGGGGGTGCTGGTCAAAGAACTCGAGAGACTCGGTGAGAAAGACAACACGATCATCGTGATCAGTGGTGACCATGGACCGCCCGGGTTCCCGCACGGAAAGTGCAACCTGTACGATTTCGGGACACGAGTCCCCCTGCTGGTCGCGGGACCGGGAATCCAGGGTGGACGTGTTGTGGATGACTACACGATGCTGCCGGACTTGGCTCCGACTTTCCTCGAGGCGGGCGATGTGAAACCTCCGGCCGGGATGACGGCTCGGAGTCTTTGGCGAGTGTTGAAGTCGAAACGTGACGGGCTGGTCGATCCGGACAGAACCCAGGTCTTCACCGGTCGCGAACGTCACGTGCGGATCGCCCGAGCGGGCAACCTGCCGTATCCTCAACGCTCGATCCGCACTTCGGACTTCCTGCTGATCGTCAACTTTCGACCGGATCGTTTTCCGCTGGGCGACCCATACCGGCTTGCTGGTGACACCTCGCCGACCGTGCAGCAACTCGAAGCTTCGACCTTTGTGACGCTGCCCGACGAAGACGCTGGGCCCACCAAGGCCTGGATCGTCAGACGCCGTAACGACAAGAAATGGAAGCCGTATTTCGAACACGCCTATGGCAAGCGACCGCGTGAGGAGTTGTTCGACGTGAAGACGGATCCGCACCAAATGAAGAACGTCGCCGCCGACCCGGCCTACGCAAAAATCCGTGTGGAGTTGCTCGAAGTGTTGATGGCGGAACTACGACGCACCAACGACCCGCGATTGAAGGACAACGGTCGTTTTTTCGAAACACCTCCGATGGCCGGGCCAGCTTCCAGCAAGAAGACGCAATGAGTTGCGGGGGCAACTCCTGGCAGTTGACCCATTCCCGCCATCGGCTGTGGTGGGAAAATGGTGTCACAAGCGCCCACGTTTTCCGATCGATCGGTATACTCGGCAACCAGAATGACTGACACCGACACAGCAACGCTGACTGGAACCGCGTGCTTGGTCCGCTACGGGCGGCTGGGCTGGGTTGCGCTGTTTACGATTGACGAGCATTTCGAGGCCAATCGCGGTGATCGTGTGGTGGTGCAGACCGAACGCGGCCAGGAATTCGGTGACGTGCTCTCTTTTGTGGCCGACCACCTGGTCGGTGACGTCACGTCCGCTGGCGAGGTGTTGCGGTTGGCCGAGCCGGATGTCGAGGCCAGTGGCGAGGCAGAGTTGCTGGACCTGGACGACCTGATGAGGACGGTTCGCGAAAAGGATTCGGAACTGGATCCTGTGGACGCCGAATGGCTGGCCGACGGGCAGACGGTGGTGGTGTATTGCATGAGCGAGGTGGGTCCGGACTCTGAGCGTGTGGCGATCGAGCTGTCCAAGACGATGGGCCGCGATGTCCGGCTGCAGCCGATGTTCGACCCCGAACCGGGTGGGTGTGGCAGTGGCGGTGGCGGCTGTGGCAGTGGTGGCTGTGGCAGCAAGTAGGCAGCCGATGAGTGTACAGCGACGATCTTTGCTTGGTGTGCCTGGGCTGCTGCGGCCGATCATGGTCGGGTTGACGGTTGTTTTTGCGACGGTCGGGTCGTGCCAGGCCGATGACGATCGGATCGACACGGTCCGTGTTCGCGAAGTGGTGGGTCGGAGTGTGCCGTTGCTGCAGGCCAGTGCGGCGACCTACATCGAAAAGAAGGCCTGTTTCAGCTGCCATCACCAGGGCCTGCTGGCGGTCGCCGTGGCTCGGGCGCGACGGGCGGGATTCGAAATCGATCGGAGCCGGACCGTTCAGCAGTCTGCCTTTACGCTGAAGTACTTCGGCGGGCGGGCGAAGCGGGTGCGAATTGGCCAGGGCGTGCCGGGCGGTGCTTACAATGCCGGCTATGCGTTGTGGGGTTTGCACGAGGCGGGGGACAAGCCCGATTCAGTGACCGGCGACCTGGTCGCCTATCTCCGGACCACTCACCGCGATGACGGTAGTTGGCAGATCCGCACGCATCGGCCTCCTCTGGAGGACAGCGATTTTACCGCCACGGCACTTGGGCTGCAGGGGCTGCAGTTGTATTCGGGTAAGGACCAGGCCAAGGACCTGGCAGCACGGATTGTGCGGGCACGCGAATGGCTGTTGACGGCCGAGGCGAAGACGAACGAAGACCGGGTGTTTCGCTTGATGGGCCTGGTGTGGGCCGGAGGCGGGGCGAAGGAGACGAAGCGGTTGACCGATGAGTTGGTCGGGCATCAACGTGACGATGGTGGGTGGGCTCAGTTGGCTGGTCGCGAGAGCGATTCGTACGCAACCGGACAGGCGTTGGTCGCGTTGAAGATGGCTGGCGTTTCGGTTGGGCATCGGTCGTATCAGGAGGGGTGCCGGTTCCTGTTGAAGACGGTGAAGCCTGACGGGTCGTGGCTGGTGACGACGCGGAGCAAGCCGATTCAGACCTATTTCGAATCCGGATTCCCTTACAAGAAGTCGCAGTTCATTTCGATCTGCGGCACCTGTTGGGCGACCTTGGCGTTGGTGGAACTGATTCCGGTGGCGACGGCAGACTAGAGGTTTCGATACGGCCTGGAACTCGAACACTTGCAGAGAAAGATCGCTCATGCGACGAAATGGAATCGTACTGATGGTCCTGTTGTTGTGGTCGGCCGCATCGTTGCCTGCTGCGGAACCGGTTGTGGCCGATGTGCTGCTGGTTGGCGGTACGATTTACGACGGGACTGGCGTCGCGGGTGTGGTTGGCGACGTGGCGATCCGAGGTGATCGGGTTGTGGCGGTGGGGAGTTTCGAGACGAAGACGGCCGAATGGAGGCTGGACTGCACGGGATTGGTGGTGATGCCCGGTGCGATCGATCTGCACAACCACAGCGATCGCCAGTTGGTCGCACCCGGCACGCGAGCGAATCTCAACTACTTGCTGCAGGGATGTACGACCGTGGTGACGGGAAACTGCGGGGGTGGTCCGGTCGACGTGGGCGACTACTACAGCAAGATCAACGGGGCGGGCGCCGGTACGAACGTGATTCACCTGTTGCCTCACGGGGCCTTGCGAAAACAGGTGGTGGGGACGGATCGACGACCTTCGACGCCGGCTGAGTTGAAGGAGATGCGAGAATTGGCAGAAAAGGCGATGACGGACGGTGCCTGGGGGATGTCGACCGGGTTGATTTATGTTCCGGGCACCTACGCCGACACGAACGAACTGGTGGCATTGGCCGAGGTGGTGGCCAGTCACAAGGGGATTTACGCCAGCCACATTCGCAACGAGAACGTGCGGTTGCTGGTGGCGGTGGACGAGGCGATGGAGATTGGCCGTCGGGCGGGGTTGCCCGTGCACGTCTCGCACTTCAAGTCGAGCGGTCGGGCTTCGTGGGGGTTGGTGCGGCGGGCGGCCGAGCGGATTGCGGCGGCACGGAAGGCGGGACAGGTGGTGACGGCTGATCAGTATCCGTATATCGCATCGAGCACGTCGTTGGACGCGACGGTGATCCCGACGTGGGCTCGAGCCGGTGGTCGAAAGGAGTTGATCCGGCGGTTGGACGACAAGGAGATCGGGGTGAAACTGAGGACTGCGATTGCCGAAAACCTGAGCCAAAAGGACAACGGGCAGGTGATCAAGATTGCCAGTTTCCGGCACCGACCCGACTGGGTGGGTCTGAGTGTTGCGGAGATTGCCGATGCTGAGGAGATGACGACGGTCGAGGTGGTTGTCGAGGTGGCCAGGCACGGCGGCGCGGCGGTGGTGAACTTCAGCATGAGCGAGGCGGATGTGCGGCACATCATGCAGGTGCCGTGGGTGGCGACGGCGTCGGATGGTCGGGCGTATCTGCCCGGAGCCGATCGCCCGCACCCTCGGAGTTACGGGACGTTTGCCAGGAAGCTGGGTCATTATGCGATTCGCGAGAAGGTGTTGGGGCTGGCGGCGGCCGTGCGGAGCATGACCGGTTTGCCGGCCAGGATCCTTGGCCTTGAGGATCGTGGTGTGCTGCGGGTTGGATCGGTTGCCGATGTGGCGGTGTTTGATCCCAAGACGATCCGGGACCCGGCGACCTTCGTGGATCCTCATCAGTACTCGGTCGGATTTCGCTACGTGTTCGTGAATGGACGTCCGGCGGTGTTTCGAGGCAAGTCGACCGGTGCACTGGCCGGTCGTGCCCTGGTTCACCGATCGGAGCCTGCGAAGTGATCGGCGGCAGCGGGGTGATCGGCGGTAGCGGGGTTGGGTTGCTGGTCAGCGTGAGGTCGCTCGAGGAGGCTCGGGCGGCCGTCGAGGGCGGCTGCACGGTTCTCGATGTCAAGGAACCGACTCGGGGGCCTTTGGGGATGGCCGATCCGGATGTGGTCCGCGATGTGGTTCGCTATGGCGCCGGCCAGGGTGTGGTCTGCAGCATGGCGTTGGGTGAGGTCGTGGATTGGGGTGACCGCCGCGTGGCCGATTGGGAACCGCTCGGCGTCGACTTCGCCAAGCTGGGGCTTTCGGACGTTTCAGGCGTTTCAGACACGGCGGTCGCGAATGGGTCGCGGGATTGGCGAGCCACTTGGTGTGGGCTGCGACAACGGTTGGTCGGGCCGCGGCAATGGATCGCGGTGGCGTATGCCGATGGGGCTCAATGCGGTGCTCCGGAAGTGGATGACGTGGTCACGGCTGCGATCGAGACCGGTTGTGCCGGGGTTTTGATCGATACGTGGGACAAGACCGGTGGTTCGCTGACCGACTGGTTGTCGTGCTCGCGTCTTCGGGGGGTACGCGAGTCGACGGAAGAGGCGGGATTGTTGTTGGCCTTGGCCGGAAAAGTGTCGTTGAAGAACCTGGCCGAGGTGATGGGTGTGAGGCCGGACCTGGTGGCGGTTCGTGGCGCAGTTTGCCTCGAGGGGCGGCGCGAGTCGCATGTCGAAGCGAAACTGGTCGAGCGGTTGGTCAGCGAGTTGGCGGTTCGGAAGAACGGGGAACTCGTTTCGGTTCGGGTCGCTCGGCACGCAAGTTGATCCAGTCGACGGCTTCGAGTCGGCCGAGCCAACCGGCGAGGTGTTGGTCAATCAGTCGCGTGTCCTGCAAAGGGGATGGTGCGTCGTCGCTGGGGAGTTCGGTGGACTTGAGCAGCAGGAGTCGAGAGGCGGGCCAGGCGATGGTGACCCAGGCCGCGATGGCGTCACTGGTGGCCGCCCAGGTGTGAGGCAATCCGAGTGGTTGGGCGGCTTCTTCGGGCGGCAGAAACTCGCTGCAGTCGAGAATGGGCCAACGCTGTTGCGACCAGGCGTGGCTGGCTTCGTCACGGCTGGAGACGAGTAGGGTGTTGGGCAGCACGGAGTTGAGTAGCCGGGAGTTGAACGTCATGGCCGAGACGGCCAAGTCGTGGGCGGTGGCTTGGGTGAGGCTGTGGGCCTGGTGCCAGTCGCGGACGATGTCGGCGGTCGGGCCGCCACCGACGATCAGCAGCGGTCGGCCGGGGAACGATGGGCCGAGAAGCGATTCGAGTCGTAAGGGCGTGTCGGGCCAGTCCAGCAGGCTGCCGCCCAGCTTGACGACGTGAACCGATGTGGCGTCCGAGGTCATCGAGGTGCCTCGCGCGACGGATTCAGTCGATGATCTTGTTGATCGGGTACTCGACGATCCCGCGAGCTCCGGAGGACTTGAGCAGCGGGATGATGGACCGGATGGTGGTTTCGTCAAGGATGGTGTTGACGGCGACCCAGTCGGGGTCGGAGAGCGAGGAGATGGTGGGTTGTTGGAGGGCTGGCAGTTGGTCGAGGATGGCCTGGAGGTCGGTGCGTCGGACGTTCATCATCAGGCCGGCTCGGCCTTCAGCGTCGAGGCACGACTGTAGCATCAGGGCGATGTTGTCGAGCTTGTTGCGTTTCCACGAATCGGCGGCGGCATCCTTGTTGGCGATCAGTCGGGTGGAGCTCTCGAGGACGGTGTCGAGAATTCTGAGGTTGTTGGCTCGCAGCGAACTGCCTGTCTCGGTTACTTCGACAATCGCGTCGGCCAGTTGTGGTGGCTTGACCTCGGTGGCTCCCCAGGAAAACTCGACCTGGGCTTCGACGTTGTGTTTGGCCAGGTAGGTGCGGGTGAGCCCGACGGCTTCGGTGGCGATGCGTTTTCCGGCGAGGTCGGCGACGGACTGGATGCTGGAATCTTCAGGGACGGCGAGCACCCAGCGGACCTTGCGGCGGCTGACTTTTGAGAAGATCATCTCGCAGATCTCGACCACATCGGCCTGGGTTTCCACGACCCAGTCGTGACCGGTGATGCCGGCGTCGAGGACGCCCTGTTCGACGTACCGGGCCATTTCCTGGGCCCGGATCAGCAGGCATTCGATTTCCGGGTCGTCGATCGAGGGATAGTAGGAGCGTGAGGAGAAGCGGATGGTGTAGCCGGCCTGTCGGAAGAGTGCGGCGGTGGAGTCCTGCAGGCTACCGGCGGGGATGCCCAGCTTGAGGACGTTGTTGCCGGCGGTGGTGTCGGCTGCGGTGTC
>Ga0114999_10001825_pt1 | contig 29036 bp, 21 predicted proteins | sample ArcticOcean_MG_C_3_FD_89820 | JGI IMG/M metagenome (GOLD analysis project Ga0114999, IMG submission 89820) | Marine microbial communities from western Arctic Ocean - ArcticOcean_MG_CB8_126 | ecosystem: Environmental > Aquatic > Marine > Oceanic | place: Arctic Ocean: Canada Basin | collected...
CGATCACTTGAACCTCAACGACCTCATCGCCATCTCGGAGAGGTTCGACCCGATCATCCTGACCCCGGTGGAAACGGCCGTCTACATACGCGAGCACACGAATATCGTGAACTTCTGTAACAACGGCTGGGGGATGAATCGAGGCCCGCTGCCGCCCATTGACGGTATTTCGGTGTCCGGAGTGCACTGCGAGCACACGTCCTCCGAAATCGTGCAGCTGGAAGGCGGCCGCCTCAAGGGGCGCGATGTGGGGGATCCTATCGGCTTCGTCGTAGAATTCGAGAACGGCTTCAAGGTGTACATCTCGTCGGACACGGGGCTGTGCTCTGATCTGAAGCTCGTCATCGGCGACTACTACAAGCCCGATCTGGCTATTCTCAACGTCTGCGGCGGCGGTTTCACCGTCGGCGGGGACAGTGCGGGTTACGCGGTGAAAATGATCAATCCCAAGTACGTCATCCCCGCGCACTACGGTGTCTTCGACGTCATGGACCAGACGCCGGACAACTTCCTGGCGGCACTGAAGACGCATGCGCCGGATGTGCAGCCCTTTGTGCTGGAGCCCGACGAATCGGTCGAGTTCTGAGGTAGACCAAACAACGCTCCAGACCACCAGGAAAGGACACCCATGGCCAGTTGTCGCATCGTCCAACACGATTTTAGAGACTACCGCAGGGACCGCTTCGTCGACGCCCAGACCGGGGCCAGCGCGAGGTTGTCTCCGACCTTGCTGCTGACCAACGAAATGGGCGTCAGCGGCGACCTACTCGAGCAGCTGGGTGCGAACGACTGGGCTCGAGTCGAGTTTGACGTTCCTTCCGCCCACGTCAAGAGCGCCGAGGTGCTCTTCTATGTCAAGGGGCTGGACGCCACTCAGGACAAGCCCGAGCGTCTACTCGTCAACGGTCATCGCCTGAACCACCACCCGAAGCCCGAGCGCATGCTGTCGGGGGGTTGGGATCGGACGCGGATACCGGCTCGCTACCTAAAGCAGGGGGTGAATGAGATCGTCTTTTGTAGCGGTCGGCTCTATATCGACCCGGATCAAGGCGGGCGGAGCAGTCGCAGCTTCGACGGTGGTCAGACCTGGCATGTCAATGCACTGGGTGCAGATGGTGGGACGAGGGGCGAATACCTGGTCCGCTTACGACTCAAGGGATTCGCTCCGCATGGCGAGCTCGTGTCACCGGTCTTCGACCTGGCCGATCCTGAGAGCGCCGGCATCGCGCCGCGCGTCGATATCCGCAGCGTGCGGTTGACCCACGAGAAAGAATCGCCCCGGGGAACGCGCATCGATTTCGAGATGCGTTCGGGGTCGACGCCCGCCTTCTCACCCAAAGAGTGGACTGCGTGGGAGGGCAGCAACGTGCTTGAGAGCCCCGGCCGGTTTGCGCAGTGGCGAGCGGTGCTGAGCTCGAATTCCGCAGCGGCGACGCCGGTGCTCAAGAGCGTGACACTGAGAATCGACCGCGTCGAGGCGCGCGGTTCGCTGCGCGGCGTCGAGTTGCTCGAGGTCGATCAACCCGACATCGCCTACAGCTCCTACGACTTCGAATACCTGACTCCTCATCACCGCGTCGACAGATTGCTCAAGCAATATCGTCTGGACGAAGTCATCGCCGCGGGGAAGACCGACCTGGAGAAGTTCGCCCTGCTGCGCGACTGGGCTCACAGCCAGTGGCTTGGGTGGCAGGCGCCGAAGTATCCATACTGTCCGACATGGGACCCGCTGGACATTCTCGAGACCACCAAGGGCAATTGGGGCTTCGGCATGTGCACGCACTACGGGGCCGTCTTCGCCGGCTGCGCGTCAGCGTTGGGGTATGTGGCCCGCGTCCTCATCGTCGACCATCATTGCCTGGCCGAAGTCTGGTCCGACGAGCTGCAGAAGTGGATTCTCCAGGATCCCGGTCCCAGCAGAGAATATGACGCGACCTATGAGAGTCGCGGGGTGCCCGTCAACGCGATGGAGGCCCACCGGCTGCACGAGAATGGCACGGCGCATCACCTGACGGTCAACAAGTTGCCGCAGGACGAGAAGACGAAGATGACCAAATCCTGGGGTAGCCTCTTCGCGCGCTTCGGGATCCCTCTGCGCAACAACCATCTGGTCCAGGCTGAACCCGCCGAACTGTATCACGGCTATAGCCAGTATCACTGGGATGGCTACCTGTGGTGTTCTGTCGACATCGATCCGAAGTACGCCGAGTACTCTTTGCAGACATCGAGGGAGGCTGACTTCAACTGGTCAGTGAACCAGACCCGGTTGTACCCGCGCGCCGGGGCAGAAGCAGGGGTGCTCGAGGTAGACGTCGAGACGGCGACACCCAACTTCTCGCACTATCAGATCCGCATTGACGGCGGGGAATGGACGCAGGCCCAGGCGCCACCGAGCTGGTCACTGCAAGAAGGGGCGAACGAACTGGAGGTGTGTGGCGTGAACACCTTCGGGCGAGCCGGCCGCAGCGCACGACTGAAGGTCGCCTACAGCGGCTGAAGGTCGCCGGGGGCGCGACCGGTAGTGCCCCCGGCGTATCCTTGAGGCGGCACGGATCCTGGACGGATCACCCGGCAACCTTCGCGGAGGTCGCGCTGACGACGCGCCATACGCCACGGTTATCTGGCCCCGTGCCGTCGCATCCCTCCCAGAACATGCGGTATCGGGGCGCCTGCCCCTCCACCTGAGGAAGACGAATCACGGCCATTTCCGAGCACTTGACCGCATCGTAGGGCCCGCCCGGAAGGATGACGGGCTCGGGCCGCTTGCGCCACGTCAGACCGTCATCGGAGACCGCGGTGAGGATGGATGTATACGTTGGGTCTCGGTAGCCGGCGTAGTACATGCGGTAGCCGCCGCCTTCGATATGTAGTACCTCGGGTGCATAAGCAACGTGTGCTTCGTAGGCCAACTCGCGCACGATGCGACGGCCAGGCTCAAGGGTGAAATCGTACCCGCCATCCTCTGACACGGCACTGACGATCCCCTCCACCTGGTCGCTGCAGTACATCCGACACCTGCCGTCATCCAATGTCAGGACGCGAGGTGCATTGAAACTGCCGCCATGGCCGCCGAGTCGATCGCCGGGCTCCATGGTCCACTCGAGGCCGTCGGCGGAGACGGCGCTGCGAATGGTGCTGGCCTCGGCCTGTGTGCCCGGACAGCACTCGAAGTACATCCGCCAGCGACCGCTGCCGTCTGCGATCGGCACGACCTCTGGGGCGACAACGCGATATTCCCCAGCGCCTCCCTGCTGCGGCGACATTCGCACACCCGACTCCGGGATCCACTTCTCGGCGTCGACCGACGTGGCACTCAAGATACGTGCCGTCGCGTTGCCGTAGTCATTGGCTCCCTGTGGACAACCGGGTCGAGGCGCCACGTGGGTGTAGTACATGCGATACCCGCCACCGGGGATCTCAACGACCGTGGGCGCCACACAACTGTGGAGGCCTGTGCGCGTCGCTTCCACAGGCCACTGCCCGTCGGCTGCTGGCGCAGTTTCCCCGTCCGGCGGAGCATCGATTGCAGGCGAGGGATCTTTGACCCACTCCGTGCCAGGATCGGTGGGGACGGCGTGGGGGCGTGTCTCATTCATGGCAGCGTCTCGTGAAGGGGGGAAAAGGAAATCTGAGCGGCGCAGTCCATGGGCCTAGTCGGTGACGACCGCCGTGCCGGCGGTTGCCACACAGACGTACGCCGTTGGCTCGTTACCGGTCTCTTGCCGGTACGCAGCACAAGCGTCCCGTGCGACCGATTCGGCGGCATCGGCAGCGGCCAGAGCCACCGCGCAGCCGCCGAAGCCGGCACCGGTCATGCGCGCCCCGAAGCATCCGGGCTGACGACGGGCACAGGCGACCATCGAATCCAGGGCGTCGGAAGAGACTTCGAAGTCCTCACGCAGGCTTATGTGGCTGGCATCCATCAACTCACCCATGCGCTGGGTGTTGCCAGCGGCGAGCACCGACGCGGCCTCGAAGGTGCGCTGGCTCTCGGTGACCACGTGACGAGCGCGCCGCAGCGCCGTGCCGTCGAGCTGTGACGCGGCGACGATCAGCGCGGTTGCCGTTACCTCCCGTAATGCTGTGACGCCGAGATGCTTGGCCACCGCCTCGCACTGACTGCGGCGCTCGTTGTACGCGGAGTCGACGAGACCGCGACGCGTGCCGGTGTCGAGGACCACTATCGAGGCGTCGACTGGCAGGCGCACGTGCTCAGGCTCCAGGCTCTGGCAGTCGAGGAGCATGGCATGTCCCGCGTGGCCGGAGGCCGAGATCATCTGATCCATGATGCCGCAATTGGCGCCGACCCAGGCGTTCTCTGCCCGTTGTCCGAGCTTGGCCATCGCAGCCGGATCCCAGGATAAGTCGCTGACCTCGGCGAAGGCACGCGCCGTCGCCATCTCGAGGGCTGCCGAGGACGACAGGCCGGCACCGATCGGTACATCGCTGGCGACCACTCCCTCCCACCCTCGGAGTTCGTGGCCTGCATCCATCAACGCCCACGCCATGCCCTTCAGATACTCGAGCCATCCCTTCCCGGCCGCAGCGGGCCCGGACGTGCGAACCTGCTGTAGGTCAAATTCGCCATCGGCGTCGAAGTCGTGACTATGGACCCGAACGGCCGTACCCGCCGCTGGTCGCAGAGCGATCCACACAGCGCGGTCGATTGCCATGGGCAGCACGAAGCCATCGTTGTAGTCGGTGTGCTCGCCGATCAGGTTCACCCGCCCTGGCGCCCGCACCAGATGCGTTGGTGCGATCCCGAAGCGCTCTGTGAATACCGTTTCTGCGGCATGACGGGGATCAGTATCGCTCATGAGAGGCTCCGTAGTGAAGGACGACTGGGTGTCCGGGATTGGCTGTGGTGTTCGGCTAAGGATATATCGGTGTTTGGCTAAGAATATATCGGAACAGGTTGTCGGAGAAAGCCAGCAGGTTTGCTGCTGAGTACCAACAACCGCTGGGATCGACCGACCGCCTTGCAGCGAGCCCCAGCGCTGGTCCCTATCCTTTTGATGTGCGCGGCCACGCCGAACTGGCTGCAGCGATCATGACGCCGTTGTGGACGGCGACAACCATGCCAAGGAGAATCGGGATGAAAGGCGCGAATGAGATGACACAGTTCATTCGAGAGCGGCTCGAAGACGGCAAGCATCGTCAGTATGGCCAGGAGCCAGTGAGTGAGCTGGTGCATGCCCTGCAGTGCGCGACCCTGGCAGAGGACGAGGGGGCAGACGACGAGCTCGTCATCGCCGTGCTCCTGCACGACTTCGGTCGCCTCGTTGTCGAGGATGGAGCCCTCAGCGATTCGGTAGGAAGTGGTAGTGGGACGCCGCCCAAGCACGGTGACCACGGCGAGCTCGGGGCCGAACAACTTCACGAGTACTTTTCGGATCGCATCCTGTTCTGCATCGGCAACCATGCCGAGGCGAAGCGTTACCTGTGCACGGCAGAGCCGGAGTACTTCGCCAGACTGTCGACCGGATCAGTGGTCACCCTGGAGAAACAAGGTGGCAAGATGGATGAGGACGAACGGGCCACATTCGAGAGCAGCCCGTATTGCGCCGACGCTGTCAGATTGCGGCGATGGGATGACAGGGGAAAGGTCCCTGGCGCAGCGGCGAGGTCACTCGATCACTGGATGGCGAAAGTCGAACAGCAGATCTGCACCGACTGCTGATGTCTCGGTGGCGACGCAGACGACGGCGCATGTCGGGCACAATCGTGGATGCTAGCGAATCTCGAAGCTGCCCATCGCCAGCTTGCCGCTCACCTCGTGGCGGAAGCCGACGAGAGAGATTCCGTAGCTCCCTGCACCTGCGAGTACGGTATCGAGATCGGCCATGATCGAGGGATCGCGCACCCAGCTTCGGTTCCACGCCGACTCGTCGCTTTCCACCGTGAAGCGCGACGGTTCGTCCCAGCACCCATCGGCGATCTTCAAGGGCTGGCCCTTGCAGTGCCAGCGCGTACCGCGGGTATGGGCCCAAAAGTAGCAGGAGGCCCCGTCTAGCTTGAGGCCATCCCCCCTGAGCTGGACCGAAATCTCCCTTCCGCGCAGGTCTATCAGGGGCTCTGATACCCAATTGCGATACAGAATGAAGGGCAGAATAGAGACGGGGCTCTCTGGTGTGTCGGTGCTCCAACGCGTGTGGTCCGCCCACACGCACCCCGAGCCGTCGGCGCCGCCACTTTCGTCCCAGGTCGTCAGGACGAAGTAGTTCTGGCCGGCGATGATGCTGGCGTGATAGTCATAGGAGCACCAGCCTTCAGGGCCCTTCTCGAATGTGTTGACCACCGTCATAGGGCTCAATCTCCGAGGCGCCAGTGGGTGCCCATCAGACAGGTCGGCTCCCCTGGCTTGTCGATTTGGTAGTAGACCGTCAGGATCGAACCGTCCCCGAGCTGGGCCGAAGCCGGGTAGCCCAGATCAGTACTGGTATCCGTGCACAGGACGATTTCATCGCTCCAGGTCTCGCCTTCGTCGTCGCTGACCCGAGCGCGCTCGCCAAAGGGTGGTACGCGGACGCCGTACACGAGCAGGATGCGGTCGTCCGGCAAGCGGATCATGTGCGGTGGGTAGCCGAGAATGTCGGTTCTGATCGGCAGGGTCCAGGTGCGGCCGCCGTCGTGGCTCTCGGCCTGGTACATGAACTTCTCCCGCAGATTGGATGTTCCGTAGCGGAACATCCCGATGAGCTTACCGCTCTTCGCCTCCACCATGTAAGGCTCGCCCAGGGAGATACCCTCGGGCTGCGGGACCGTACCGATGACCTGCCAGGAGCGTCCCTGATCCGTCGACTCCTCGACCGTCAGGCCCTGACGCTCGATGGTGCCGCTGCCGAGGTAGAGCAGGTGGCCGGCATCATTGACGATCGCTCCATGAGGTGTCGAACCCACCGACCTGACCGGTTCCTCCCAGGTCAGACCCGAATCGGTGGAGCGCTGCGTCCAGTGACCCTTCCAGCGATCCTGCACCTGCTGGCTCAGCGTCTCCGCGTAGGCCACGTACACCGGGTTGTCGCCAAATTCCACTGACGTGAACCAGGACGTGATCAAGGTGCCGTCGGGCGTCTCGACCAGGCCCGCGTCGCGGTCATCGAGTGGTGTGTTGCGGATCACGACAGGATCGCTCCAGGTCTTGCCCTCGTCACAGCTGCGCACTATTTCGGTCTTGCCGTAGGGACACATGTGGCTGTCTCGATCACCAGAGAACGCGATGATCAGCTCTCCGGCACGGCTGCGGATGATCGTCGGCCAACCGATATAGCGGCCCGGTTCCTTGCAGATGATCTGCTTCGACAGGATGTCGGCGGCAGGTGCCATCAATCAGGCCTTGGCCTTGGCGGCGTTGGTGGGATTGTTCACGTCGGAACTCCATCGCCACCCCGCGCCTGCCTGACCCGGTGGCAGGGCGACGTTGCTCGATCCCATAAACTGGATGGTTGTGCGTCGCTGCCAAGCGCTCCTCCAGGCGGTGGTCCCGTGTGCGACGCCGCCGAAGAACAGGACGTCACCCGCCTTCAACGGCGGCTTGTGGACCTCAGGCAGGTCGATACTGGTGCTTGGCCCCCGTGGGATCGGGAAATTCGCCTTGTGGCTCCCCGGGACGCAGAGGAACCCGCCGCTGTCCTCTCCGAAACCAGGAGACTCGTCGGCCAGCGCCCAGGCGACGTTCGTTTGCTCGACGAGCTGGCGTCCGTTGTACACGGTATGACTGCCGGGATTCTGACCGTGCAGCGAGCCACCGGTCGTGCCTGTCGGATAGACGCAGCACATGGGCTCCGTCGACTCTCTGAAGCCATATCCCAGAATCCAGTTCAGCCGCTTGACGATGGCGGGGTGGCTGATCATCCGGCGGAAGGGATCACAGTAGGGCGCCGGCAGCTGGTAGAGGCCGCCGATTCGGGGACGATTGATCTCACCTCCCAATCGCGGCGACGTGTCCTCGGGCCACGTCCAATCATTCTCGCGCAGGGCCTGTTCCGGCACTTCCTCGATGCGACTCGGGTGGCCCTCGGGCAGGCTGTCCTGGATCTCCAACGCGTAGTCGACGGCGCGGTTGGCCGCTGCCAGCCATTCTTCGTCCATGACCCCGCGCAGGACCAGGTAGCCCCGCACGTCCCAGAACCACAGTTCCTTGGGATCGGGCTGGCTGTTCTCGTCCAGGTTGTAAACCACCGATGCGGGTTGTTCCTCGACCTGCGCCACCCAGGTCCGCTCACCATCGGAGAGCACCGTGCCGCCGCGTCCGGTCGTCCTTGTGCCGACCACGGCCTGCTGCTGAGGCGTGAGCTCGGCTGCCCACTCGGGGGGGGCGACTTGAGGGTAGCCGGCGGTCGGCGTCGTTCGAGAGCTCACATACTGAGCCTCTATGACCCGACCGGGTTCGCCGCGCACACCGTAGAGCATGGTGGCGGCGCAGATGAGCACATCTCCGGCCTGCAGTTCAGGCTCCTCGGTCATTCCCAGATCATCAGCGCCAGTGAGGAAATCTGCGGGCGGCTCCGTCGATCGGTTGTGACTGGCCGTGACCAACACCAATCCTCCGTCCTTGCCCGTAGGTGCAAGAGCGAGGAATATCCGCACCCCCCTACTCTCTCGAGTACCGCTGTTGTTGGCGTAGCGCAGGCGCCGGGAATCTTCGGGTGGGCCAATCGTCAGCGGAACGACCGTTCCTTCAGGACCGTCAGCGACCAGTGTCGGTGGCTTGTCCATTACGAAGCCAGACCCACACAGTGCCTCCAAGTAGCTGGTCAGTACCGGGTGCTGCTGCAGCGCCTGAAAGGGAGCGCAGTGGGGCGCCGGCCACTCGAGCAAGCCCGCATCTCGACCGACGGCGTCGATGGCCTCGTTGCAAGCCGCTACTTCGGCGGCTGAAAGCACCTGAGGTACATGAATGAAGCCTGCCACGTCGAATCCGTAGTCTTCGTCTGCGCCGATTATACTGTTGCCGTCCGCGGTCATGATTCACTTTCTCCTGAGGTAGATTTCCCCCGAGCGCAGGCGCGAGTGCCTGTGAAGGATGCAAGGTGAAGGATGCAAGGTAGGGTTGTTCGACCACACCGAGCCAATCCCTCGCCGCCGGCGGTCCTCGGGGCCACACCGAGGCGATGCTTGCCAAGCCGGTCCGGACTGACTATAAATGCCAGTTGCCCAGTGTCAACTTGAATCGGAGAACCGGTATGCCTCTGACAGAACAGAACCCCGCTGCTTGGTGGCAAAAGCGAGGCAAGAGATGAACGAATCGAGTCGCTTCTGATGGCGGGCATCAACAGGCCACCCGTCACCGGCATCCGTGTCCCGGTGTCGCAGATGCGCGCCTTCATCGCCGGGTTGTTTTCGCAGGTCGACATGCCACCGGATCGCTGTGCAGAAATGGCCGACTATCTGGTGCGCAGCGACCTGAGATGCGTCTTCAGTCATGGCACCAGTCAGGCTCCCGGCTACGCCCGTGCCATGCGAGAGGGCAGGATCAACCCGGCGCCGAATATCCGCGTCGTCGAGGATTCTCCTGCGGCCACCGTCGTCGACGGGGACGGCGGCCTCGGCTACTTCGCTTGCCACGAGGCGATGCAAATCAGCATTCTCAAGGCCCTCACGACCGGGACTGCTGCCGCGACGACGACCAATCACCATCACTTTGGCGCAGCGGGAACCTGGTCCCGCTGTGCACTCGAAAGCGACTGCATCGGCCTGGCGGTCTCGTCGAATCGATTCGTGCCCAATCCCGACAAATCCGTCCTCGACGCGGTCACCTGGGGGCCACTCAGCATCGCCGTCCCCGCCGGCCAGCAGCCGCCCTTCGTCTTCGACGGTGGCGGCTTTGAACTGCCGTACTCGGAGGAGCGCTTCCAGGAAGCGCCCGGTGCCTTCCTTAAAGGGCTCGGAGTCAATGTGGCTGTCGCCATCCTCGGCGGTCTTCTCGCCGGCGTCTACCGACGGGAGTTGATGGAGTCACGCGATAGCTGGGAGTCCAACCAGGGAGCCTTTGTGGCCGTCTTCGACGTTTCCCGTTTCATGCCGGTCGATGAGTTCAAGGCAGAGATGGATCGCTACATCAGCGACGTCGGCAAGACGAAACCCCTCCCTGGGACCGATCAGGCGGTGCTGCCTGGTGGACTCGAGCACGGCTGGCAGCAGGAGAACCAGCGGGACGGCATCCCCGTCAGCGACAGACACAGAGAGGTACTGGAAGACGCGGCCAGGGAGTTCGGTGTCGAGGCGCCCTTCGAACGCTGCCAGCGCTTCGGTTAATCTGCCGTCGGCGTCGCCGTCGTCTTTGTAGCGACCGAATCGGCAGAGAAGTGCACGACGCCGAAGCGCTCGGGGACGTGGTACTTGGGTTGCGGTGTGCCCGTGTTCGACCACTGGCTATACTGGGCATTCACCTTGCCGCCGATGCGGTACAAGTTGAGGCGCCAGGTGTCTCCCGGCTTGGGGGGCACGTTCGGGGCCGTGTCGACGAAAGAACCGAAGGGAATGGCGATCTCGGTGACAAAGCCGGTGTCCTCATCGCTCTCGTCGTTGAGGGTGCCGTCGATCTGCGTGGCCGTAGCCAGCTTCGAGGTATAGGCCCCGGTCGGCTCTGAGAGCTGGAAGCGGTCGAGGATGGTGCCGAGGACGTTGACCTCGAAGTTGTAATAGTGACGGATCTGGGTCGTGTCGGGCATAATGAAGACTTCGACGCAATCGTCCTGGGATACCGGTGCATCGCGGTCTGCGTGGATGGCTGAGATGTGCCTGTCCTCGGCCACGAAGGAGATGTAGAGATTGACGTCGTCCCACAGCAGCCGCGCTTCGGTCTGCTCCTTGTCCCCTGCGACCCACCAGGGAAACACGAAATCACCCACCGAAGTTGCTGCACCCCAGGAGGGTTCGTCGATCCGGCCATCGATCGCGATCGGTCCGGCGGTGCGCATGATGGTGTGTTCGGGCAGGTCCGCGGTCGGCCCGCTGGCGCAGACCACGGCGTGGGTCGCCAGCAAGGGTACGACGATCAGGGCGTTCAGGCTGCTCCTCATGTCACAGTTCCTCTCGTGTTCTGGGCGGCGTACAGGTCGTACTCGACGATGAGCTCGACGTCGTCGATGCTGATCTCTCCCTCGAGGTCCGCGGGCCTTTCCCGCAGCGCGAACTGTAGTGTATTGGGTCCCTTGACTGGGCGCACGCTGTTCAACTCGAATTCCATCCACAAGCCGGTGTAGGCGTCGTGCCATCGCGGCTGGCGCCGGCAGGGCTCCGACTCGAGGCAGACGCCGTTGAGGCGGACTTCGAAGACGTCGGCGGGCACGAGGTCGGCGACGCTGATCTTCAAGCACATGCGACCGATGCGCTCGTTCTGAGGATCGTCGGAGGTCGTGAACGAGATCTCGTGCGTCTTGGTTGGGTCTGCCTTGATGGCGACTGGCAGCTCGGCGTCGTAGACGAAGCTGTCCGGATTCTCAGCGCGCTGACGCAGGAAGTAGTGCTTGTTGCCCTCCCTGGTCAGATCTGGGTCGCCGAGCTCGGTGAGGATCTGCCGCTGGACGCCCTCCAGGGGCCAGTCCATGAACCAGGTGCACATGCCGTCCACGTCCGCCTGCCGGAAGTTGGCCGTCGCCGCCCTCATCTTCTGTGTCGACGCGCGCTCGATGTTGGTGTTGATGCGCCTGCCGTCGTGGTAGAAGGGCTGCAGCATTCCATACACTGACGTATCGTGCCGATGGGCCGCCTCGACGATCCAGCCGATTGGCATCTGGGAATCGAGGATGAAACATGAGTAGGACGAGGGAATGAGGAAATCGACGAGGCCTTCGTTGAGCCAGGTGTCAACGTCGAGGCCGGCCCGCCGGTTCAAGTCGGCGCTCGGGTACACGCGTGCCCCGAGCAGGCCCGGGGTGCCGGATCGGCCCCTGACGGTGGCCGCACAATCGCGGACAAAATCGGTCAGCACGGAGGCCTGCTCGGGCGCTTTGTCGGGGTGGAGGCAAGGCGCACAGCCTCCCGAGAAGTCCAGCTCCACCGCTTCTGTGTTGTAGCTGGTGGCCAGCTCCTCCACCACGGCGTGCTGGTGGCCGCTTACTTCGGGATGGACGAATCCGCGCCCCCCGTTGGCGACACTTTGATTCGGGTCCATGCCTCCATACTCTCCCATGCGCAGACTCGCGAAAAAGTCCATGCCCTTCTCATGTGCCCGGTCGATGAGGACTCGAAGGGGGTCGAGTCCACGGGCGATCAGACTCTGCATGTTCTGCCAGCAACGCCACTCGTAGGCGTTCTGAAAGGGCTTGCGATCAGACCCCCACTGGAGCCCGACTTTCGAGGGATAAAACAGGCCGTCCCCTCGCGAGACGCCGTAGCTGAAGGTGTCGACGGACGTGCCAGCAATCTCGTCGATGGGCACCCAGGCGTCCTCCATCCGCATCGGCGGATCGTATACGAACAGATAGTAATGACGGGCGTCGTTGAAGTAGATGGTGCGGCGCTGTCGCATGGCGATCCACCCTTTCTGAATTTGGCATTGGCACGTCTGATTTGACATTGGCACCGGATGCCCAGAAGGTAGGACTATTCGAGGTGTTCGAGCCACCTTGCGTCTCGAGGTGTTCGAGCCGTGCTGCGGTCGTCCCACACTCGTCAGCTGGCTGGCCGCCAAGCGTCAGACGACGCGAGGCAGGGGGCGATGGCGCAGCAGCAGCATGTAGACCCGAAAGAGATCAGGGCACGGTGGTCTGAACCAGTGGGGGATTGACCCCAGAGCACACTGCCGGCTCTGTCGCGATGAGCGGCACCAGCAAACTGTCGAGTTCGGTAACACACCAACCGTTTGAGAACGATGCCCCGGGATTCCAGCGACAAACGTAAGCGCCAATATCAAGAGATCGACGAGTACCGCGATCTCCTAAAAGCCCCAGACCGTTTCGAGTCCGGGTTCACGGCCAAGACGATCGTCGGCGTCATCTTCATCGCCTTCATCATGACCCCCGGACAGATGTACCTATCTCTAGTGACCGGGATCGGCATCGGCGAGGCGGCTCAGTGGGTGACTGTCATCCTCTTCCTAGAAATCGCCAAGCGTTCGTTCACGACGCTGCGCCGGCAGGAGATCTTCCTGCTCACCTACGTGGCCTCGCAGCTGATCGTGCGCGCGGAGACGGGGACTTTCCTGCAGCTGATCTGGCGCCAGTACTTCGTCGGCTCCCAGGAGGCAGTGCGCTTCGGGCTGCAGCAGAAACTCGTCGACCTGAAATTCAGGGGGTATGGCTGGTTCTCTCCGTCGCCGGACTCCGAGGCGATCATCGAGCGCACCTTCTTCCACGTCGACTGGGCGCTGCCGATCGGACTGTTGGTCATTGGCATCATCGTTTCGAGGATTACCTGGTTCACTTCCGGGTACGTCCTGTTTCGCCTGGTGTCGGACCGCGAGCAGCTGCCGTTTCCGACCGCCCCGCAGTCAGCGCTGGCGTCGATGGCCCTGGCAGAGGAGAGCGGGTCCGAGGAGCAGACGTGGAAATGGCCGTGCTTCCTCATCGGTGCCGCGATCGGCATGGTATTTGGTCTGATCTACGTGGGGATCCCAGTCCTGACCGAGACGTTTGCGGGCAAGAAGGTGACGGTCCTGCCGATTCCCTTCGCCGACCTGACGCCGATGCTGGGGCGCTTCGTGGGGGCGACGCCGATTGCGATCAGCTTCTCTCTGGCGCCGATTTTCGCCGGTCTGCTGCTGCCGTTCTGGAGCGTCATTGGATCCTTCGCCGGGGTTCTGCTGTTCATGACCGCGTCGCCGTTGCTGCACCATTTCGGTTTCATGCCGCGATGGGTGCCGGGCATGGGGGCCGTGCAGACACAGATCGTGGCCGGCGTCGATTTTTGGCAACCCTTCGGGATGGGCATCACTCTAGCCGTTGTCATCATCAGCATCACGCAGGTCATCCGGGCTGGACGGGAGCGTCGTGAAGACCGGGCCGGCGCCGAAGGTTCCGAGCCGGGTACGTGCAAACATCCCGATTGTCATCAGCAGGCCCAGGTCCGCGGCTACTGTATCAAGCACCTCGGTCGCGGCGACTTCCCGCTGTGGATCTGCCTCACCCTGTTCTTTGTCGGGGCGGCCTACCCGATCGTGCTGGCCAAGACCCTGTTTCCCGTCCTCGTGAGCCCGAGGCTGCTCTTCGTCATCCTCCTGTTGGCCTTCGTCTACGCGCCGATCATGTCCTTCGTATCGGCGCGACTGGACGGATTGATAGGGCAGAACATCCAGATCCCGCATCTGCACGAGGCGACCGTGTTCATGACCGGCTACCGAGGTGTGGAGATCTGGTTCGTGCCTCTGGCAGGTTCCGACTTCGGCGGCGGAGCAGAGACGTTCCGCATCATCGAGCTCACCGGAATGCGGTTCACGAGTCTGCTGAAAGCCGAACTCGTGATGATACCGATTGTCCTCGGCGCCAGCCTCGTGTACTGGAGCTTCCTGTGGAAACTGGCTCCCATTCCATCCGATGCCTACCCCTACGTGCAGACATTCTGGCCGGCGCGCGCCTTCCAGGAGGCGGTGAGGTATTCGGCGACCCAGTACAGCGAGATCTGGCGTGAGGGCGAGGAGGTCGAAGAGGAAATGGTCGCTCCCGGCGAGGTGGTGTGGAGTCCAGCCAATCTGCGCGACAACGCGCTGTACTACTGGCGGGTACGCCTTTCTGACGAGTTGGATGTAAGGAACCCTGATCTGCGCGACTACGGACCGTGGTCGACGACCGGTCATTTTTACACCGATTTCACCGGCGTAGGCGGGGCGCGCGCCGCGGCGATTGCCGTCGCGGCTGGTGATGGGGAAGGCCGCGCAGCGCACCTGCCATTGGTCGAACTGGCAGGGCCGGTGCCGGGAGCGACGGTGGCGACCCACGAGACCTACCTGCGGGTGAGGGTGCCCCCCGAATGGGACGAACGACTGGCCGTCGTGTTCGAGCTGGACACGGATCCCGACTTTGGCGGTGACTTCTTCCAGGGATCCACCGACATGCCCGTGTTCTTCGAGATCTACTGGAAGGACCTGCGCTATACGGGTAACAACAAGGACGACGACCACGACGGTCGCATCGACGAAGAGTTCCTGAATCAGAAGGATGACGACGGAGACGGCTATGTCGATGAGGATCTGCGCCACCCGATGCGGGGCGAGAAGTGGCCGATCCTAGTACTGGGAGCGGTATTCGGCCTGGGGTTCTACGCGATCCTGGGTCTCTTCGGTATGCCCATGTTCTTCATATGGGGTTTTATCCGCGCCGTGGCCTCCGCGGGGGCAGCTACCTTCTTCACGTTGATCACGGAAGTGATCGGGGCACTGCTGGCCAGATACTACTTCTGGCCGCGGTACGGCAAGCAGCAGTGGCGTCAGTACGCCATGGTGCTGGCCGTTGGCTTTGGCGTTGGGATCTCCCTGATCGGGATGGTCTGCGCCTCCGTGCTCATGGTTGCCAAGGGAGTCTCACCGACGAGTTTCTGAACACCACCGGGGCAAGAATGGGAGAGTACCGAAGTGGCACGGGATGAGCTCGGCGAGACGGCCCAGGTGTGATCGCCTATCATTCCACGCCACGAGCTAGAGCGCTGTGCAAAGCAAGGATGGAACAACGGACATGACGACAGTGACAGAATCTCCAACAGGCACGCAAGCGTCAGCAGCGCAGCCTCTTATAGAGAGCCAGCTGGAAACCTACAAGCACGATGGTTTCCTCATCATCGAGGACGTGTTGCGCGGGGATGAGTTGTCTCGCGCGCAGGCCGCTTTCGACCGGGCCCAGGCCGTTACCCGCCTCGACTGGGAAGCGGGCAGAGCCAGGGGCAGAGGCACGTCGGAAAACGGTGAGTACTACGCCTCCGGCACTTTCCACGGCAGGAAGTACTTCGACATCTATCCCCTGCATCTGCTCGAGCAGGACGACGCGTGCGTCGAGATGATCGCCCATCCACGGCTCTTTCCGTTTCTCAGCGCCAGCGTCGGCGAGGACGTGCAGACGGCGACCATACAGGTCCGGGTTCTGGAGCCGCAGACGGCGGCAGACGCACAGCAGGAGGGGGGCTACGTCGACTGGCACCGCGACCACAAGAACGACGAAGCGTGGCGATTTCTGGGGCGGCCACTCAACACCAAGGTCCTCATCTACCTGACCGATGTCGGACCGGATGACGGCTGCACGGCGTGCGTACCCGGCTCGCATCTGTGGGATCACGAGCCCGACCACCTGGTCTACAAGGGTATGGGTGGCGGAGACGGCCAGGCGAAGAAGGTTCGCGACCAGCGTGACATGCCGGGCATGGTTGCCGCCGAGGTGAAGGCTGGCAGCGCCTTTCTGTTCAACACCCGGTTGTGGCACACGACACTGCCCAACACGGGGGAACGGGATCGTTGGGCAGTGCTCACCCTCTACTGTCCGTTCTACCAGAAACAGCCGGGCGTGACGGTTGAGGCCGCCGAAGGGTTGGATGCGGCGGGCCAACTGACTACACCCGAGCGCAGGCAGTTGTTCGGACTCGATATGATGTCGACAGGCAAGAACCCGTACAAGCGGTTGGCACAGCACGATGGCAGCGACACCGATGACCGGAATTTCAAAGGGGTGCGCCCGCCAAAACTCGGAGAGCCGACAAAGTGAGGCACCTCGACTGATGCAGACCTTCAAAACGGGTCCCAGCCCCCAGCAGCTGCAGGCCATGGACCGTGACCTGGAGTTCTATCCCAGTACCACCCAGAGCCCCCAGGCGCTCTCTGCGAAGCAGATCGAATCTTTCAACAGGCTCGGCTACCTCAAAGGACTGCCTATGTTCGACGCCGACGAGATCGGCGAGCATCGTCAGTACTTCGACCGACTGTTGGCCGACACCATGGCTGCGGGCGGCACCAGTTACGCCATCTCAACGGCTCATCTGAAGTGCGGCCGCGTGTACGACCTGATGCAGGACCCCCGCCTCGTCACCTGCGCGCAGGACATTCTGGGCCCAGACATCGTCTGCCTGGCATCGCAGTTCTTCTGCAAGATGCCGCACGATCCGGTGGCCATCTCCTGGCACCAAGACGCCAGCTACTGGCCGTTGACGCCGTCGAAGACGGTCACGATCTGGCTAGCCATCGACGACGCCGACACGGACAACTCCTGCATGCGCTTCATCGCTGGCTCGCATCTGCACGGCCATCTGGAGTACCGCGAAAGCACAGAAGCGGACAACAACCTGTTCAACCAGACCGCCTTGGATGTGGAGCGCTACGGCGAGTGTGTGGACGTGGAGCTGAAGGCGGGGGAGATCTCCATGCACACCGACCTTATGCTGCACAGCTCCGAGGCGAACGCTTCTGCCCGCAGGCGCTGCGGCCTGACACTGCGCTACTGCGCCATCGACGTGCGCGCCTTTCCCGGGTTCGGTTGGGCCGAGGAGGGCGTCGTAATCAGTGGCGAAGATCCCACAGGCCACTGGGGAAACCCGCCGCGCCCTTGGCGCGATCTGGTGATCGCCTAGGCGCCAGAGACCGGCCTTGCAGCCGGCCAGCTTTTCACAGCGGCCTGAACTCGACCAGGCGGCGCCCACCTTCGAAGCCCGGGGCACCCACATACTGCACGGCGCGGGTGTTGATGGCATCGGCATGGGCGAAGTGTACGTGCCCGCAGAACGTAGCGATCACATTCGGGGCAGTCGTGACCGCCTCTACGAACTCGAGCGTCTCAGGGGTATCCTCGCTGACCTGCCAGGTCGTCCGGCTTTGAGACGACCAGTCGGGGTCACCCATCATCGGTGGCGATCCCAGCTTGTCGATGACCGCGTCGCGCAGCGTTGGCAGGCTCAGGGGCCAGTGGAACAGCAGGACCGTCGGTTGGCCCTTCTGCAGTTGCGCCTTGACGAAGTCGACCTGCTTGCGCGACAGCTGCGGAACGGAATTGTCGACACTGACGAAACAAATCCCGCCGATGTCGCGGGCGTTGCAGTCCGGATCACCATTGTGCAGCGGCTGCAGCGCCGCCAGTCTCGTCAGCCGTATCTCGGCGTTAACCGGCTCGTCGGTATAGTGTATGTCGTGATTGCCACTCGTGTAGATGGCCGGCACACCCAGTTGTGCGATCTGCCCGACGACGAACTCGACGGAGGCTGGTGACGGGAAGTGGATGATGTCACCGGTCAGCGCCAGCAGGTCCAGGTTCTCTGTCGCTGCCTGTGCCATCGACTGTCGGAAGGGCTTCTCAGGGTCTGGCTCAGTGCCCCCGGCTCTATGTTGCTCTTCGATGCGCTTGGTGTACTCAACGCAGGCCTGGGATTTCTCTCCATCACGCTCGTCGTAGAAGCGCAGATGGGTATCCGTGAGGTGCAGCATCCGCACCGGCCGGGCCAGGCTTTCCAACCGAATCACCGCGCTGTCGCCGGTGAAGCTGTGAGTAACCTTCATCATCCCCGAAGAGTTCACAGCCGCCGGCGCACGAGATCGAGCCACATTTTCAAGGCTTGGAACCGGGGTGATCGGCCTGCCCGCCGCCACAGGTCGATCTCACGAGAAGTTCGACATCTATGGTCTCATGACGCTGTTCGGAGCCTCTTCTTCCTTCCATGCGTTCGAGCAGGATCTCCAGGGCGACGTCAGCCATGCGTTTGAAGTCCTTTCTGACCGTCGTCAGGACCGGTTCGGGTCCCTGTGCATGTCGTAGATCCCCGACCCCGACAATGGCCATCCGCCCGGGAACCTCCACACCGTTGCGGGAGCACCAGGAGAGGACATCTCTGGCGGCGAAGTCCGAATGCCCGAGCAGGGCCGTCGCGCCCCGCGCCAGAATGGTCTCCATGCGATCCGGTATCTCGGACCTCCTGAGCGTCAGGTCCGACGAGTAGGCCAGCCCATGGTGCTCGAGGGCTGCACGGTGTCCCCTGTCCAGCTCGACGATGGCGGGGCTGCGTGGGTTGTCGACAAGAGCGATTCGTTCGTGGCCGAGGCGTATCAGGTGCTCGGTGCCGATGTAGCCGGCTTTGTACTGATCGTTAACTACAATGTCTGCCTCGGTTCTGTCGACCCCTCTGTCTACCAGGACGAAGGGGACACCCGATTCCTCGAGGGCAACAAGGGTGCTTCGATTCTTGAGAGGATTCTCGAAGACAGCCGGCGTAAAGAGAATCCCCTGGACGCCGTGGTCCATCAGCGTTGCGACGAAGTCGAGCTGCCGTTCGAGGCTGTTCTCTGCGGAGCACACCAGCAAATGCCATTTGACCGACTTGCGCTCTTCCAGGGCAACGGACAGGTGCGAAAATAGCTCGGAGGAGGTGCCCTCCGTGAGTGACTGCCCGATGTAGCCGATCAGACCTGTCTCCCGGGATACGCGCGGGGCAACATAGGTCCCCTTGCCATGACGCCTGGATATCAGGCCCGCGTATCCCAGAGTCTCGAATACCCGCCTGACGGTCATGCGGCTGATCTTCAGGTCCTTGGCCAGCCGATTCTCCGACGGCAGCAGAGTTTCTGGCGTCAGCTCGCCACTGCTGATTCGCTGCGAAAAATGAGCAACGAGCTGGTCGTGGATGGTGACAATGCTGTCGCGCTTGATGACCTTGGTGTCCATCGCTCGTCTTCAGGCCTCGCATCGTTGGGCTGTCGCCGGCAGCACTGGTAAAGTCTTGTGTGTACAAGCTGTATAACATATTGAAATTGAATAATTTGTCAAACCACTTGAAAGAAAGATTAAGCTATAGTAGGATGGCGATTGTGCAAATCTCGTGATGGGGCGCTTGAGGTGGATGGACGCGCAGCGTGACGCCGGCCACCGAGCAACCTCAGCGTGCCTCCAGGACCGCTCCCGTCGCCTCGATCTTCGTCATCATCTCGTCGAACTTGGCTGAACCGTCATCATCCCAGTACTCGGTGTTCAACGGCGCGACGAAGCTCATCGGCATCAACGTACGGCTCCAGTCCGGGCGGACCATGAAGTGCGGGTTCTCCGGATCAGGGCTTGTGTACAGCGTGGCCCCGTTGTCGTACTTGCAGACGATGATAAACCTCGGTTTCACCATCGGTTCGAGCTGCTCGAGGTGCTCCACTCGGTTCATGTCGAGTTCGACGCCGAGGCCCGGCTGCTCGGGCACCCGAATGAGGCCGTTGATCGGATGTAGCGGCTGGGTAACGAAGTGCTCACTCGAGATCTCGCTGGTCGCGCTGACGAAGTGGAAATTCGCCGAGGGAAAGGCCGCCATCATGTGAACGTTCATGGCGCGGGTGATGTCGCTGCCCGTATTCTGCAGCATGAAGGAGCTGTCGCTGGCGGCGAAGAGGCCGGCTTTGCGCACGGCCTCACCGATAATCGAATGGCCCAGCATGTAGGCGTCAGCGGGTCTGCGACAGATCTCGTACGTGGCTCCCGTCGGGAAGTGGTGCAATACGATGGGCAGCCGTGAGCGCTGGCGCAGCTCGATGTAGCCGTCGATGTCTTCGCCGGGCAGGGGATCCTCGAAGCAGCCGGCGATCTCGTACTCCGACAATCGGTCCAGCAATCCCGGCATGTGATCCTCGGTGCCGTGCATGGTGAAGTCGTAGTGCAGTTTGAACCCCTTCGGCGCCACCTGCTGCATGGCCTCGGTCTGATCGATCACGTTCTCGAAGGGTGACAGGTGAAACTTCATCCACGTGTGGCCCTGTGCGGCAAAGGCCTGCACGGCTTTGGCCATGCGGTCGGGGTGGGTGCTTACCGTCCAAGCCGCGACGGGGACCCATGATCGATGCTTCTGACCAAAGAGCTTGTACACCGGCACGCCGGCGGCTTTGCCCATGAGATCGTACATCGCTGTTCCCAAACCGAGGGAGGTCTCATCGCCGACCCAGTCGAAGGGATTCGAACCGATGTAGCGGTCCAGCACTTGTTGTGTCTCCACCCCTCCCGATTCGCCGAGACCAACCAAGCCGTTGTCGGTATGCACGATGTAGATGGTTCGCTGAGTCATGTCGTGATAGTGGCTCAGCTCATAGGCCCTGGCCTCGTCGTATTCCAGGGTAACCCGGCGGATATCGATATCGGTGATCTTCATCTGATTGACCTCACGTAGATGGGTGTCCGGTGCTAGGGCTCGAAGTCCGCGCTGCGGTGATCCTAGTAACGCACGACGAGTTCGACGTCCGTAAGGGTCAACGCCGCCCCCACGAGCGGGTTGCGTTCCCGTACCGCGATTCCCACCGCATGCTCACCCGGCGTCACGCCTGAATCGGTGAGGTCCCAGGTGAGCCACACGGCACTGCTCACTTCGCCGATGTCTCGCCACCGTGGTGGCGCCAGAAAGGCCCCACCCGCGGGTGAGGGATTGGCGAGACTGCAATAGTCGATCTGCGGCGACGCCAGCTGTTGTGCGTCCCACGTGACCTGCACTGCGTCTGGGTTGGTCCATTCATTCACCCGTAGCCGCAACTGTACCAATGCCGGCTTGTGGGCGTCGAAGTCGTCGGCGATCTCCAGCGTGATAGTCGGGCCCTCACCGGTCAGTGTCTGGATCAGGTCGACGGGCACCTGGCCGTACGTCCGATCGATGCGAAAGGCGCCGCGCCAGTCCCCCTCACTCTGTATGTACCGGTGCGTAGCGGCGAAGATCTTGTCTTCAGCGGCCAGCGTGTCTGGCGAACCGATCGTCGTCAGCAGCGGTCGCTTCGAATCGCGATTGGCGTGCCAGTTGAAGACGTAGATCCCCGAGGCGGCAGCGCGATGGTAGCGGCTGGCGATCGCTTTCGTGCGCAGGCGATCCTTCTCATCCTGCTCTTCCGGGCCGACGAAGGGATCGGGCAGATTGCTGTCGAAGCCGGGGTAGACGGCGACATCCGTGCCCTCGCACAGCTTGACGAATCCGGCGACATCGACGCTGGCATCCGTCACGGCGTTGCCCGCCGGAATGAGGACGTCGACGAGACCCTCCTCGATCCAGGCGGGAATGTCGTAGCCGATGTGGCGGCACATCTCCAGTGAGCCCGAGACGCGTGCCGCCACATACACGGGGCGGCCACGTTCCTTTCCAAGTGCCTCGGTCATGCGGCGGATGGCGCGCTGTAGATCGGTCAACAGGTAGCGCAGCCGGTAGCCCTCGTGGTCAGGGAAGTGGAAGGCGTGACGCTGCCAGTCGAGCTCGACGCCGTCCCAGTCATAGCGCCGGCAGACCTCTTCGACGTTACGGAGGCGGAGCTGTCTGATCTCGGGTACAGCCATGTTCCACGACAGCGCGAACCACTCTGAGGTTCGATCACCCAGCACCCACTCCGGGTGCTCATGTCGCAACGCCTCGACGCGGTGTGCTTTGTACAGCGCCCCCAGGTCGGAGACCTGGGCACCGCCAAAGTGGTTGTCGTTCATGCGTATGGAGGCGAAGACATCGAGGCCAAGCTCGTGTCCACGGGCGATCAAGGCCTCTTGGGGATCTTCGCCGCGGTCGTACATCTGCAGGATATTCTCGGTGCCGTTGTAGGCGCTGGCACTGGGGTACGGACGCTGCCGTTCCTGGCCAATGAAATCCAGTACGTCACTCGGCCAGCGCGATCCCCGGCCTCCTGCGCTCCAGAACAGGGCGCCCACCTGGGTATCTTCGAGAGGGGCATACACGTTCTCCAGGAAGTCGGCTTGCGACTGCGGCGCCGGTGACATTCCGTGTGGCGCGCCATCCCAGTTGTAGATGATCTGGTAGTCCGGCAAAATTGGCATCGGTGTGTGTTCAGCCTTCCGGGCGTAGTTCGTGGAGTGCATCGAGCAGCTGCGGCGAAAGCGGCGAGGCCTGGGCCCGTCTGGCGTTCTGGCGTGCGTGCGCGGCGTCGGTGGTACCGATGATGGCGGAGCTGATCACCGGGTGGGACAAGGTGAAGCGCAAGGAACACTCGAGCGGATCGTCCCATGCCCCTTCTGCCGCCAACAGGGAACGTAGCGGATCCCAGTAGGGACCGGCGTGGAATTGCGGCGAGTCAGCAGGCAACAGGCGGGCGTTGGCGATGGGACGTTTGGCGACCACGCCCAAGCCGGCGCTCTGCGCCGCGGGCAGCACCTCGTCGAGAGCGGTCTGGTTGAGGATGTTGAACGTCACTTGGACAGCGTCGAAGATGCCCATGGAGATCGCCTGCAGGGCATCGTCGTCGTCGCCGCTGTAGCCGATGTAGCGCACCTTGCCCGCATCACGAGCTCGCAACAGGGCATCCGTCGCTTCGCCGGCACGCAGAGTGTCAGCCGAACAGGTGTGTAGGAAGACGAGATCGAGACACTCAAGGCCCATTCGTTTGAGTGAACGGTCGATGCTTCTCTCGATGACGGGGCCAGAGTACTCCTCGCCCTGTTCGCCCTCGGTAATGCAGCCGCACTTGGTCGCGACGACGAACTCGCCGATGCGGTTTCCCAAGTAGCGGCCGATGAGCTCTTCGCTTTGGGCGTAGCAGTCGGCGGTGTCGATGAAGTTGATGCCCAGATCGAGGAGGCTGTCGAACAGGGCTTCAATCTGATCAAGGGGCGCGCCATCGCCGATGCGAGCGGCACCGAATCCATGGCGACTGATCTGGAGGTCTGTTGAGCCGAGCCTAGCAAGAGGTTCCAATTGTAGCCATCCCTGGAGAGCGCAGATTGCGTGAAGGTTGGGTCGAAAATGGCCCAACCGTTGACTAAAGTCCCGGTGGGTATGGTAGCGCCACGTGTGACGCGGTCGGAAGTGTCACAGCTGCCACCTGGTGGCCATCAGGCAGGTCTTCTCCCCGGGCTCATGCACCTGGTAATAGACTGTGACGATGGACCCGTCGGCCAGCTGTGCTGCCGCGGGATAGCCAAGGTCATCATTCGGCGCCGCCTGAACAACACGCTCGTTCCCGGCCTCCCATGTGGCTCCCTCATCGTCGCTGAGGCGGGTTCGCTGCCCAAACGGGGCCAGACGTCGCCCGTACACGACCAGCAGACGGTCGTCCTGCAGGCGAGTCAGGTGAGGTGGAAAGCCGAGCATTGGCGTCACCCTGGCGGGCGTCCAGGTGCGGCCCCCGTCATCGCTGTCGGCCTGATAGAGGAAGCGTTCACTCATGTCTTGGCCGCCAACGCGGAACAGGCCGACGAGCTTGCCGCTGGCGGTTTGTGCCAGGTGCGGCTCCCCGAGTCCGCGGTGAGCTGTTGCCGGCGGATGTGCCACGGTGCCGATCACCTTCCAGGTGCGGCCGTCGTCCGTCGACTCTTCGGCGACGAGGGCGCGTTTGTCCCCGAGCCTGCCGACGCCCAGGTAGAGGATCCTGCCATCGCGCAATTGCACCGGCCCGTGAGGTGCAGAGGCGTTGACGCGAATGGGCTCGCCCCAGCTGCGACCACCATCCTCGGAGCGCAGGACCCAGTTCCCCAAATACTGCTGCCGCGTTGCGGCGGTGAGCGTGGCGCCGTAGTCGCGGAAGTCGGGGTTCGACTCGAAGCTGGTTGCGCTGAACCAGCTGACCAGGAGGGTACCCCGGGCGGTCTCGATGATGCCAGCGTCGCGGTCGTCGAGAGGGGAATCGCGGATGATCTCTGGAGCGCTCCAGGTTTCGCCATCGTCGCTGCTGCGCACCAGATGCGTCTTGCCCCAGGGACAGACATGCTCTTGGCGATCGCCGGAGAACACGGCCAACAGCTCGCCGGCTCTGGTGCGGGTGATCGTCGGCCAACCGATGTAACGCCCGGGTTGCTTGCAGATGACCCGGGTCCACAGGGCGTCCACGGGTTTCGTCATCTCTTCTTTCTCCTGAGCAAGACGCTTCTATGACCACTTTGCACTTGCTGTAGCTCCATCCTAGCTTACCGGCTCGCTGCACGAGCTCGCGTTCCCGAATCGAGGACAGAATCTCATCCAAATGATGATCGATCCACAGCGACACAGGCAACTGTTCCTGGACGACGGCGCTGTCGAGTCGATGTCCGGACTGCGGCGCATTCTGCATCAGCCCAGCAACAGCACACCCGTGATCATCCCCGACCGCTCAAGAGGAGAGCGGGCCGTGCAGAGCGACAGCGTCCCGCAGTGGAATCCTGAGATCGACCTGTGGGAGTGGTGGTACAAGGGCTTCACCACCTACACGGATGAGTATCTGACTCTCTACGCAACCTCCGCGGATGGCGTTTGCTGGCAGCAAGCGGAGGTGGGATTGTACGAGTGGAACGGTACGCGGGCCAACAACGTTGCCTTTGCCGCGGACAAAACGAACTTGTGCCACGTGATTCGCGATGAGTCCGATCCCGACCCGCAGCGCCGCTACAAGGGCCTTTTCAGCGAAGAGCACATGGACCGCTATCCAGGCGTGTCGGCGGACGGTTTCCACTGGGACATCTGTGCAGGACCACCCATTCCCAGCCACGACACCTCGACCCTCGTCTACGACGACGTGGGCCAGCGCTATCTCGCCATCGTAAAGCACCGGACCGAGTGGGGCCGGTCCGCTTTTCTGGCGACCAGCACGGACTTCATTCACTGGTCCGACCCCGAGTTGGTCCTGCACACCGACGAGCTCGATCAGCAGAACCGCAAGCGGCGAATTCAGGCCGTCGTCGACGATCCCGCGTACCTGTCTCCCCCCGTCGTCGATGGCAGGGAATACCTTGCCCAGCTCTACATGATGCCGGTGCTGCCATACGAAGGTCTCTATGTCGGTTTCCCCCTGATCTTCAACCCCTCCGGCGCCGATGGGGCGCAGAACAATCACACCGGGCTGAACCAGGTGGAGCTCGCGGTCTCGCGTGACGCTCGAGCATGGGAACGGGTCGCCGACCGGGCCCTCTTCGTCGGCGTGCAGCCGTGGAGCGGCGGCGCCAATTTCGGCACCGCCCAGGTAGCTCTCTGCGGGGCGCCGATCGTCCGCGACGAGGAGATCTGGATCTACTATATCGCCTGCCGCCATCGCGGCCACCGCGACCTGTTCGCCCACATGGATCCGGCGATCTACAACGACGATTTTTTCGATCCGACCACGGTCATCTGTCTAGCCAGGCTGCGACGGGACGGTTTTGTCTCCCTCGACCCGGTGGCGTCAGCGGGAGGCGAACTGCTATCCAAGGCATTCGAATGGACAGGTGGCAGCCTGTGCGTGAATGCAGAAGTCAAGGCGGGGGGACAGGTCGCTGTCGAGGTCGTGGATGCGGGCAGCCTGAAACCACTGCCGGGTTGGTCAGCCGGTGACTGCCAGCCACTGTACGGAGATCAACTCGCCGGTGAGGTCAGGTGGAGATCGAGCGGCAGTCGTCCTCCATCAGGTGAGATGCCGGTGCGTCTTCGATTTTACCTGCGCGAGGCCAGCCTGTACTCGTTTTGGTTGTCGTAGAGCGAACGCATCACTCATAGATCAGTTTATACACCTGGTTGCCCGTCATCCCGGTGAAGTAGTCGACGATCACCCAGAATCCCATCGAGACGAACTGGCCAATGACGAGGCCCACAAAGAATGGCTTGCCCTTATTGTAGAGCCCGGGTCCACCGTACTTCAGAATGAGCCCCTTGATCAACCATGACAGGAAGACGCTCAGCATGATCGCGTCCGTCATCCACATCGAGCTGATCGGCAGGCTCATCGGATGAATCGGGAACCCTAAAAAGCGCTGTCTGAGCCACATCAGCCCTCCCATCAGGCCGCCACCAAATACGGTCCAGATCCAGCCTGTCCAGTTGGGGCCTGCGGGGTTCAGCATGTTCCGGGCAGTGAAATTGAAGGGGTAGTGCACGAGACCCTGGAAGAAAGTGCTCAGATTGATGGCGCCATGGCTGTACCCCAGGGCCACCTGCATCCAGATCGACCCGATGGCACTCACCAGAACCGCCACCAGAATGGCCCACAGCAGTATGCGCCGGCTACCGCGGATGTGCTGCTCGGCGAGCTTCAGAGCGTTGGCGCAGGCAGCCATCAGGAAGATGCGCAATTCCCCCGCCCACACGAAGGTGTAGCCCAGAGCGGTCACACCTTGCCCACCCAGGGCCTCTACGCCGAAGCCGGAGACCATGAAATTCCCCGGGTTCATCGGCGCCCTGGTGATGAAGAAGCCGCCCTCGGTCACCATACGCGTGAGGCCGATGAAGATCACGAAGGAGACCAAGAGGGTCAGGCCGGCTGACCACGGAGCCAGACCCGTCTGGCTCAGCCACCACCACATGAAGCCACTGCCCCCCAGCAGAGTGAAGACGGCGGACCGATACGACATCATTTCGGCGCTGTCATCGACCTGATCATCGCCGCGAAATGCCTTGCGGAAGACGGCGCGCAGGTGGCCCCGACCCATCCACAGACCCCCGAACACGAAGACGAACATGGCCCCCATGCTTTGGTGACCCAACAGCGGCACAGTGACCCACTCCATGTGCTCGTTGCTGGGAATCCCCAGGTATTCGATCGCGCCTTCCTGCATCTTGGCGATGAGGTTGATCAGCCAGATCCCCAGGGAGATGTCCCGGCTCAGGAAGTAGGTGAAGCCAACCGTCGCGAAGCTCAGAGACGGGAGCACATAGATGGTGCCGGGGAAGAACGGCAATGTGGTGTACAAAGGGATGTTGGGTACGCTCGGGTCGTAATCGTGCAGGGCGATGAAACAGCCAACGGTGAAGGGAATGCTCACACCGATCCAGAAGGAGAGGTAGCGGAACAGTGGTGGCAGCAGCTGCCCTTTCTCCTGGGCGATCAAGGCCAGCGATGGCTGCATCAGTGGGTACTGCAAGCGCTCGTGATTCATCCACTGCTGCCGGAGAATGACCATCGCCGCGATCATCACCAGATACAGCGCCAGCAGAAACGGCGCCCACGCCATCAGCGGGGGGAGCCAGGCGTCCCAGGGGATAACGCCCTGGGGGTTCCCCTCATAGAAGTCCTGGATCGCCTTCGGATCTTGCAGTGCCAGCCAGTCGGGGACGTGCTCCATGAACACTTCCCCCCACCTGTTCTCCGGCGTGGCGTAGTACTGGGCGCCACTCAGATACGGAATGAAGAAGGACGTGAGCCCCATCGAAGGGATCGTCGCCGCCGCCATTGCCATGATGTAGACGAGGGTGATTTCAGCGGTGGAAAGGTGCCAGGGCCGGTGCAACCGACCCATCACGGGGTTCAGCACCGCGACCATGACGAACAGGACGAACAGCGCGATCGGGGAGGCGAAATCCCGAGCCATCGCGCTTCCGCGCACGACGTTGTCCCCCAGAATTACGCCGAGGCCGATGAACAGACTCACCGCCGTGCCGATCACGAACGCGCGCTGGGTCACACCAGCAGATGGCCCCTGGACCACGGTCAATACACGTCCTGGGCGCAGCGCGAAGCGCCCGTATCAGGGAAGATGAGAGGCAGCGCGGCATCACCGCCCGTCCCGGTGGCGATGCCCCCTTCTTCGAGGAGCCCCGGCAGGCGTCGCCCATTGTAGATCAAGGAGCACAAATCACTCGCGTGGGTTTCCAGCTGCAGCGTCTCGCCCCGACCAATCGTCAGCGTCCTCCCGTGTTCGCGAAACGTGATCTCTAGCCGGCGTCCTGCCGCTCTGGACCGCCGTTCCAGGAGCGGGCGAATCGTCTCGATGTAGAGATTGTGGTTCTGCACCCTCACCCAGATCTCGGTGTGCCCGGTCTGGTCCTGCGCAAGCAAGGGCTCGATCAAGGGACGCATGGGGTGACAGGTGGAGAGCGCCAATTGGGCGGTCGCCAGCCCCCGATCCCGCCACTGGCGCAATGTCGTGTACAGCAACTGCAAGGCCTCCTCCTCCGCTCCTGGCAGGCAGGCCCACTCGCCGACCGTGCCCGTGTCCGGCGCCGCTTCGAGCACGGCGACGTAGGCGACCGGACCATCTGAGCCGGTGACGCGAAAGGTCATCGGCTGTGGAGGGGCGAAGAGCTTGGGGCGATGCTGCAGTCTGCGTTCCCAGAAAGGCACCGTCCGCGACCATGAGCCACTGACCTGACCAACATACTGCGCAGCGTAGATCCGGTGCAAGGCCTGGGCATCGGCGGCGGTGGCCGATCGCACGGCAGCTCGCGCTTGTGTGTGTTGCGGACACGCCACGTCTATGTCCAGGTTGGCGAGGGGCAGGATCAGCCGCGGGGTTTCGATAATCGCTTTC
>Ga0114999_10001827_pt1 | contig 29000 bp, 22 predicted proteins | sample ArcticOcean_MG_C_3_FD_89820 | JGI IMG/M metagenome (GOLD analysis project Ga0114999, IMG submission 89820) | Marine microbial communities from western Arctic Ocean - ArcticOcean_MG_CB8_126 | ecosystem: Environmental > Aquatic > Marine > Oceanic | place: Arctic Ocean: Canada Basin | collected...
ACGCTCGTCTGCATGCACGCGGAGAACGGCGTCGTCATCGACGAACTGGTCAAGATCGCGTTATCGGAGGGCCATATCGAGCCCAAGTATCATGCGCTCACCCGCCCAACGCGTTTGGAAGCGGAGGGTGTGCACCGGGCGCTTGCCATCGCCGAGGTTGCACGAGCGCCGGTCTACATCGTCCACCTGAGCAGTTACGACGCGCTGCACGAGATCCGGCAAGCTCAGGAGCGCGGCGTGATGGCGCATGCCGAGACCTGCCCGCAGTACCTGTTGCTCGACATTTCCTCATACGACGAGCCGGGGTTCGACGGTTCCAAGTACGTGCTGACGCCGCCGCTTCGTGAAAAGTGGAATCAGAACGAATTGTGGCGTGGGTTGCGTGGTGGTTCGCTGCACGTGATCTCCACGGATCACTGCCCCTTCTGCGTGAAGGAGCAAAAGGAACTGGGGCGCGACGATTTCAGCAAAATTCCAAATGGCGGACCCGGAGTCGAGAACCGCATGAGCTTGATCTATCACTACGGCGTCAACAGAGGGCAAATCGACCTCAACCGTTTCGTCGAATTGACCTCGACGTCGCCGGCAAAGATCTTCGGTCTCTTTCCGAAAAAAGGAACGATCGCCGTGGGCAGCGACGCGGATATCGTCATTTTCGACCCCAATCACGAAGAGACGATCAGTTACTACAACCCGCGTACCCATCACATGAACATCGACTACTCAGCTTATGAAGGATTCACCGTCAAGGGGTACACGGAGACGGTTCTGTCGCGCGGCCGGGTCGTCATCGACAAGGGCAACTATGTGGGCCGGCCAGGGCATGGACAATTCGTCAAACGCGGACCCTACGGCGGCATGTACAAACCCGAGATGGCCGGCAACGTCACCACGCCCGCCTCGATGCGCCGGGCGGCAGAGTAATCCAGCGCGGCATTTCTCGCCTCACCCCCCTTTCCCCAAATCATCCCTCCCCCTTGCAGGGGGAGGTAAGGAGGTGGTGTGTATTTCTTTTGTTTCGCCGCCTACGACGGAGCTTCGCTGCGTCCTTGCGAGGAGCGGACGATCTTTAAAAGCCAGAAAATGATGCAGAACACGCCTGTGAGGATGACGAGTGTGATCACTGCCGCGAGACGTTTGCCGAAGGCACCATCGAGCGAGTACTCAGGCTGAAGCAGGTAGACGCAGAGGATCTGCACCGCTTGCAGCGTGGCGCCTCCGCTCAACAAAATTGCTGTGAAAGTTGAGCCTCTGAGGGAATTCAACACCATCGCTTCGACGCTCTGTTGCTGCACGATGTGGAGGCGGTAGGCCCGCCAGTGGAAGGTGCAAAATCCGACGATACCGATGATCACGGCAGCCCAGAGTATCGCGTTATCGTAGCTCAAACCGTAGAAGACGATATTGAACAGGTCTTCGAACGGTTGATAAAAGTAGAGAAATATCAATACGATAATGAATAGGATGAAGCCGACCAGCGTCCAGAACCATTGCCATCCGGTCATCGTCTCGTCCTCTTCCACAGGGGCACGATTGCGCCCGTCAGCACGTATACATCGCCTTCTGCCTTATATCTCATGGCTGTATGGCTCGGCAATCTAGGCGCCTAGGCCGCCGCCTCGGGAATCGCGGCGATCAGAAGGATCGCGTAGATCACGAAGAACACGACATCCTTCAACATGGGAACGGTTTGGTTCTCGGTCTCCTTCGTCGCGATCAGCGAAATGATTTCGAGCACGAAGGAAATAATGGCAAGTGAGAAGAACGGCCAGATCGTGCTCCACCAGGACAGTTCTTCGGGAACCGACACTTCCTGTATGACCCGCCAAATAAGCAACAGGATCGGCAAGACGATCAAATAACCGTACGCGACCAGAAAGCGGTATCGCGTCACTTTCCTGTCGATCAGCCAGAACGCGAGGAAGAAAAGGGCCAAATGAAGAAAATCCCAGAACAATGCGGCGTAGGTTTCGCCGGCGCCGGAGGCCAGCAGGTTTAAAAATCCTAGGATTAGCAGGAACACGAGAGCGTCGCAGAACATCCATTCGCGTGCGCTTTCGGCAGATGTCTTGATGCTCCACGCGCGCGTCGCCTTGTCGAGAAGCAGGACCAAAGCGACTGCAAATCCTGCCGGATACATCAGGTAGAGCATGAGGGCGTATTGCTGCGTTTTGTCGACGTAAATCCAGTTGAGCAGCAGGAAGGCAACGCCTAGCACGAGAAGCCCCACGAGCCGGGTCGCGGATGGAATCTCGACGGTTGGCGCCGAATGTGCGTCCGGTGCGGCGGACTGTGTCACTTGAACGAGCTGATCGCCGGTCTTCGCGACTCCACGGTTTGGCGGGGCATTGCGCACGAACAGGAAAACGATGAATCCAACGACTCCGACCCCGCCCACGATCAGCATCACGATGAAGAAGGTAAGAGACCGCGGATCGGTCTCCGCCACTCCTTCGCCTGCAGAAGAGAGATCGCTAGGGAACAACTGCCAAACCAGGAGCCCGACGGCGACCACCAGCACGATCAGTCCGAGGATGAGCTCGACCCAGTGGGCTTCGACCATGGTGGTGGCGCCAACGGAATCCGGCTGACGCGCCCGGCGCGCAAATGTGGCGATCAGATAAATCAGGAACGCCAGAACGCCGACAACGGCGATGGCAGCCATGATCTCGAGGAATGCGACGGACCGGGTATCCAAAAGTCTCTCGGGGTTGGTGATGTTCGGCAGCGTCTTAAAGTATCACTATCGGTCCGCTATTGCGTTCGGCATCGTGAACAACAGAAACACACTTGCCTTCTAACCTACTCCCTCCTCTTTCGGCTTCGCCGGACGCTTCGCCGGACGCTTCGCCGGACGCTTCGCCGACGCGAGTGATGGGGGAGAGATGGTGTGGGGGTAGCTCGCATAATGATGCAGTTCGTCTTATGAGCGAGCGCTCGAATCGAGCAGCGTGGCGGCACAACGGCGAAGGCTGTCATCGGTTGCGTCTTGGTACTGCCGGCCAACCGAGAGGCCGTTGCCGCCGTTGGTTCGACCGGTCTCGCGAGCCCGTGATCCATTCACCTTGACCTCGCCGACGACGGATACACCGTCATCATTCCGCTCGTGGCTGACGATCTCGAAGCTCCATGCCGTGCCAAACGACTCGTGCAGCCGACGGACGACTTGCGACAAGTCGGCGTGATCGGGTGCGCGAGCCTGCGGAGGTGGGGCATTGGGTGATGGATTTGGTGCCGGTATGACCGGAGATGCGACTGGAGTTTCCGGCTGAGCGGTCGTCACCGGGAGGATTTCACGCTGCACGGCCGGTGTCGCGAGGGGCAATTGTTCTGGCGGTCGTGGCGAGGTGCGCATTTGCTGGCGCAGCGAGTCGGTTGCCGACTGATCGACCATCTCCGAATCGAGATCGATCACAACTCCATAAGCTTCGCGAGCATGGTCCAACGTGCAGAAATCATCGAGGACATCGTCCAGCACGTTTTCTGCCGATCGATCGAGCGGGTCACCATATCCTCCACCACAGGGCCCATAGAAGACATGGACGTCACCCTGCTGCAGGCGCATACCCGAGAACTTGGCCGGCATCTCGCGCCGCTCGTTGGGATTTTTGATATTGAAAAGTTCGACGCGCCCCGTCGCGCCCGGATGGCCGCCGAAGATGCCCCAGGGGACGTCTTCATGACGTTCGTTCTCGTGGGTGATGAAGCCGTCGGTCAGCATGCGCTGTTCCTTGACGACGCCGATGCCGCCTCGCGACCGCCCGGCGCCCGGCATCACATCGTCGCGCAATTCATAGCGGTCGCAGATCATCGGCAGGTGGATTGCCAAATCCTCCAGCGGGTTGTTCCGCGTATTGGCCATCAGATTGTCGATGCTGTCGGGGCCGTCCGAACGCGGTCGACCGCCGTAGGAACCTTCGTTCACCTCGAGGAACACCCAGTAATCGCCGCTGGACCGAATGCCCGAATAGGCGACGAACGACAAGCTCGCCGAACTTCCGGCGATGATGTCGTCGGGCAGGACGGGTGCCAATGCCTTGTAGATCAGGTCGATGACTCGGTTGATCTGCGCGAAGCGGGCCTCGGCCGCCGCTGGGAATTTAGGATTGTAGATCGAGCCCTTGGGCGCGATGACGTTGATCGGCCGGAAGGAGCCTTGATTGGATGGTACCTTGATTTCGGATGTCTCTGCGTCGAGAAGCAGTGATCGGATGGCACAGAAACATGCCACTTTGGTCGACCCTTCGAAGGGTACGTTGAATCCGGTCTCGACCTGACCGGCGGAGCCGGTAAGGTCGATTTCGATACCATCGCCTTTGACCCGAACACAGACCTTGATGGGCAGGCGTATGCCGCGGTTCTTGCCGTCGTCGTCGAGGAATCCTTCGGCGTAATACTCACCGTCCGGGATGGCCGCAATGCGCTGGCGCAGTACCCGCTCGGTGTAGTCCATCAGTTGGTGGGTGGCGGAGAGGACCGTGCCCTTTCCATAACGATCGAGTAGTTCTCCGAAGCGGCGCACACCGAGCCGTGCCGAGGCGATCTGGGCCTCGAGGTCGGCTTGTAGCTCGATCGCCGCGCGGCTGTTGCGGCCGATGAATTCCCACAGTGCTTCGTTCCGTTTGTCGGCCTCATAGAGTTTGATGCCGGCGAACAGCATGCCTTCGGCAAAGACGTCGGGAATGTCGATGATCAGCCCTGGCGTCGCCGCGCCGATATCAAGATGGTGGGCGGTGTTGGCGGCGAATCCGACGTGTTCCCCCTTGTAGAAGATAGGAATGACGATGGCGATGTCCGGCGAATGGCTGGAGCCGTGATAGGGGTGGTTATGAATCACCACATCGCCGTCGTTCCAAACGCCACCTTGGAGGGTCTCTTGGATTCCGGCCAAGTATCCAGGGATCGAACCGATATGGAGCGGTGTCGATTCGGACTCGCAGAGCGTGTTGAACTCGATATCGAAAAGGCCGGCACCTAAATCCTGGGATTCGCGGATAATCGATGAGAAAGACATGCGGAAAAGGATGTGGCCCATTTCCTCGGCGATCGTATCGAGCGCGCCGCTGATCACCTGCAGCGTAATGGGGTCGAGTTCCTGATCAGCCATCCCTTAAGTCCCGTTCTCAATCCGGCCGCCGCCAAATCCCAGTGCTTGGAATTAAACAACTTGAGACACACCATCCTCTTAACCTCTCCCCATCAAGGGGGGAGGAATAATCGTACCGGCTCAGATAGTTACCCCCTCTCCCTTGATGGGGGAGAGTTGGGGTGGGGGTGACTCGTGCTCCAGTAAAAAACGGCATCAGTTCGGTCGTCGAATGTGGAGGTTGCCGTACTCGCTGACGTCCGCCGTATAGTCGGGCGGCACGACAACCGTCGAATTGTGCTGAACGATGACCGCCGGGCCCGGGACTTGATGGCCTGCCTTGAGCACGCCCCGATCATAGCGCGGTGTTTCCACCGTACGGCCATCGTCGAAGGTCGTGTCGCGGCTGTAGAGAAACGCGCTGTCGATACCCGCGCCATTGGCGTCGTCGAGCCGCGCGACCTTGAGGGGTATCACATTCTCAAGCCCGATCACCCGCACGGTGATCAGTTCCACCTCACCGTCATCGAACGCGTACCCATAGTCGAGCCGATGCTGCTGATGGAAATTTGCGATGACGTTCTTGATGTTGCCGGTCGTGACGTCGCCTTCGGGAATATCCGCGCGGAGTTCAAATCCCTGGCCGTGGTAGCGGCACTCGGCGTATCTGAGGAAGTTTTGAAGTTCCGGCGGCACACCATCGTTCTCGAGATCGGTGCGGCACTCGGCGACCAACTCGCCGACCAGCGCGTTGACCCGCTCGACGGCCGTACCATCGATCTTGGTGAGAGAGGTCACGAGCGTGCGTGCGTGTTCGTACTGCATGTCGGTTTGCAGGAGACCCATGGCCGCCGTGATGCCCGGCGCGACGGGTACAATGATGTCCTTGGCCGAAACTGCTTCGGCCAGCGCGACGCCGTGCAACGGGCCGGCCCCACCGAAAGGCACGAGCGAGAACTCTCTCGGGTCGACGCCGCGCGCCACCGAGTTGGAGCGGATCGCGAGCGCCATGTTGGAATTGATGACCTTGATGATGCCAAGTGCAGCGTCCGTGACGGAGAGCCCCATCGGCTTGGCGATCTTGGTCTCGATCGCGCGCTTTGCGAGTTCCGGGTCGACGGGCAGTTCACCGCCCAATAGCTTGTCGGCATCGAGCCGGCCCAGCACGACTTGCGCGTCCGTGACGGTCGGCTCGGTGCCGCCGTGGCCGTAACACGCGGGCCCGGGGTCGGCACCGGCGGAACGTGGACCGACGTGAAATCCTCCGGCAGAGTCGATAAAGGCGATGGATCCGCCTCCTGCGCCGATCGTCACGAGGTCGATCATGGGAATCAGGATGGGATGCCCGCTGACGTAGGAATCACGCGGGTTCATGATCTTGATGCGGCCGTCGGGGATGGTGCTGATATCGGCCGAAGTGCCGCCGATATCGACGGTGATCAGGTTGTTGCTACCGGCAAGCTGGCCTTCCGACCGGCCACCGATGACGCCACCGGCCGGCCCCGACATCAGCATGCTCACGGCGCGTTTCGAGCAGGCCTCGACCGTCGAGATGCCGCCGTTCGATTGGATGATCCGCAGGTTTGCCTGAAATCCGTTCTCCGACAGCCGGCGTTGGAGGCTCAAGAGATAGACCGTCGTCTTGGGGCCGATGAAGGCGTTCATGGCGGCGGTCGAAAACCGTTCGTATTCCCGGAGCACGTTGACGACTTCCGAAGACGTGCAGACGAAGGCGTCAGGCATTTCGCGCTCGACGATGGCCTTGGCCTGCTTCTCATGTGCGTCGTTGAGGAATGAGAACATGAAGCCGATGACTACCGAAGCGATGCCCCGTTTCTTGAACCGCGCGATGGCCTCCAGCACCTCGCCTTCGTTGAGTGGCACCTCCACGCGCCCGTCGGGCGGTAGGATCCGCTCCGTCACCGGCACCCGGTTGCGGCGCTTGACGAGGACGCGGTTCTGCCACGGCACCTCGAAGTGAAGTGAAAAATTGTGCGGCCGTTTGTGCCGCCCGATGTGCAGGATATCGCGATAATTCCGCGTCGTGATCATGCCGACGTCGGTGCCGTTGTGCTCGATGGTGATATTGGTCGCGACCGTGGTTCCGTGAACGATCAGGTCGACATCTGAAGGTGAAATGCCTCCGATTTCGCACAATTCCTGTAGGCCCTTGAGCACACCCTCGGACTGGTCACGGGGCGTGCTGACGACTTTATGGAAGAACACACCGTGATCGGCCTCGAGTACAAGGTCCGTGTTGGTCCCCCCGACGTCGACACCTACTCGGGCCATATCCGTCGGCGTCCTTTCAATCCGTCAAACGTTCGTCAGGGAAACGTGCATTCGCCACGTCCTGGACCTCGAGGGCTTCGAGATAATCGAGCACGCGGACCAGCGGCTCGACGTCCCCGAATTTGGCGTCGATGTCGAACAGGTTCCATTCGACGACACCTGGGACACGGTCGCCGACGGCCTCTCGAACCACGATCGGGCGGGAACCCCTCGGCGATTGCGTCCTCGGTCGTGTGGCGCACGCACCCGGCCATGGTGACGCCGGTAATGATCACTGTGTCGACGCCGAGAGACCTGAGAAATCCCGCGAGATAGGTGCCATGGAAGGCGCTCGCACGTTTCTTGTAGATAACCTGTTCGCCGGATTGTGGCGCGATGCGGTCGTCGATCTCGCAGTCTTCCGAGCCGAGTTGCAGGAGCTCCGCCGGGATCTTGTGATGCCACAGGCCCATATCGGAATTTGGTCCGTCCGTTACGGCGTAGGCCGTCGAGGTATAGACGACCGGGACGTTTTTGGCCCGTGAGGCGGTCAACAGATCCTGCACGGCCGGGATGATCACGTCCATATGGTCGCAGGAGAATGCGTTGTCCGGCCGTGTCCAGGCGTTGGCCAAATCGATGTTGATCAGGGCAGGACGTTTTCCGAACCCGATCCGTCGCTGAAATCCACGATTTTGATAGATTTCCGAGTCTGCGGAGAAGATCTTCTCTAGCGCTTCTTGCACCTCGTCACTCATCTCGCCAGCTCCTCCGAAGGGTGGGATACGAGGCTAGCACCGGCCCCGAAACGAGTCGATTCCGAGAGCTGTGCCAAAGCCGGACGCAGCAAGATCAGTGCGCGGTTTGTGAGCCGTCAGGCTCGGGGGAGAGAAGGGCAAACATGATCTGTTCGGCCTGGGGCATGACATCGGCGGTCGTATTCGCGTCCATGGAGGCGTGGATCCATTCATCTGCCAGATCACGGGGGATGCCGGCCAGAAGGCAGAGCGTGTGGACTAGACATTCCATCGCCGCGAGGCGTGCGCTGAGGGATGTATGCCGGCGCGATAGATCGACCTGCTCCTTGACGATTTTGGATGTGAGGTCCGACCAATCGTTCATGCGCAGTTCAAGTTCCGTCACGCGCTCCGCCAGTGCTGCATCGGGCATATGTGCCTCCTGTTAATTGTGAATTAGCAAAGTAACGGCTCGGGACTGCCCCGTCATGCCTGATGCAATGGCTATTTCTCTTCCGTGCCCGTGAGCAATTGGGCCTCGGGCCAGGATCCTGCGGCATGGTTTTGAGATCGTCCGTCGCCCGGTCGCCGAAGCGTAATTGGCTGCCGGCATCATCGTTGTCCGTTTGCGTGAACTCTTGATACCATACTGTGATGCGGGAACACTTCCACCGCCATTTGATTTCATACATGTGAGGGGGCAAGAAGTGGCCGACGAGCTCTTGTTCGGAATTCAGACCAATGGGATCAAGCATACTCATGCGGATCCTCTGCCGGATATCGATGCTCGGTTCCGGATGGTGAAAGAGGCAGGCGTCTTCGACTACGTGGACAAAACCCCGGCGCCGGACGAAGTCGACCAATTTCTGCGGGCGCGTGACAAGTACGACATTCCGGTACGTGCGGGCGGCTGGTTCTACTATCTCGGAAAGGACGAACCGCTGCTTGAGCAGAACCTGAAGCTGGCGCAGAGGCTGGGTTCCCTCGTCCACAACGTTCAGATCAGGATGCACCATGCGGACGGCCACCTTGTCACCGACGCAGAAGTCGCCGACACCTATTTGCGGGCCTACGAGTGGGGGCAAAAATACGGCGTCGATCCCTGTTTTGAAGTGCACGTGAACATGTGGTCGGAAGATTTCCGGCGCGTCTCCCGGGTCGCTCGTGCCGTCGAAAGACGGGGAATTCCGTATCGCATGACCCTCGACCACAGCCATGTGATTTTCAAGATGGACAATCCGATAGAGCAGGAGGTCTTCGACATCCGGCCTGCCGTCGAATCCGGCGAACTGGTGTTGGATCCCTTCGAACCGGGGAATATCTGCGAGGAATGGATTCAGTCGGGTTGGGTCCGGCATTGTCACGCTCGTTCAGCGGTCCCCAATAATCCGAAAAACATCATGGCTAAGGACGAAAACGGCAATCCCGGCCGGGGTATCCAGTATCCCTTCAAGCAACCTGGGGCCGGGGAGTATCACGATCCTTGGGATGAAGAACGTCTGGAGCCGTGGAAAGAAGTCGTGCGCAAACTGATCCGGTATCACGCTGAAGACAGGAACGCGACGCTCGGCCAAATATCCACGGAGTTCATTCCGTCTTTCGATTACGGAGAGGGTTGCAGGTATTCGCTGTTCGAGCAGGCCATCGCGTGTATCTCGTGGATGCGCGAATTGTGGGCTGACGCTTGCGATCAATCCTGATTTATGAACGGTGCAAAATCGAGTAAGTGTTGGTGTACGTCGGAAGTCTTGGGGAGGAAAGCATGCATAGATGGATTTCAAGCTTGGCAGTAGCCGTGGTTTTGGCCATTTCGGGCCTGGGTCTTTCGGGTCCATTGGCCGCGCAGGACGCGTTTCCATCCGGGCCGCTCACGATGATCGTTGCCGGGCCGGAGGGGGAAGATCTGCATGCTATCCACCGCAAACTGGCCGAACTCGCAGAGCCAATACTGGGTGTCAAGATCGAGATCAGGAATGTGCCGGGCGGCGGCGGCACCGAAGGCGTGTCTGCACTCGTCGGCGCGAAGGCCGATGGCCTCACCATCGCCGCCGTGAGGAGCGCGTCGATAACGGTCGCACCCCATACCGGGTCAGTGACCTACGGCATTGAAGACATCACGCCGATCATCCAGACGACAGGTGGTGCTCCGTTGGTTGTCTGCGCCCCCCCAAGGTTTCCTGCTGGTGATGCCGAAGATTTTGTCGAACTCGTTGAGGAGAATCCGGGCAAATACACCTACGGTACCGACGGCGTCGGCGGTATTGCCCAGATTTTGGTCGAGCACATATTCCGGCCACTGAAACTTGATCTGCGCCCGGTGCATTTCGAAGGACCCGACGAAGCTATGAAAGCCTTTATTGGCCACGAAGTCGACATCTTCATTGGCCGCATATCTACCCTCCTCGTCGGTCAAACGAAGGAGGGGTACGCAAAATGCTTGCTTGTCACGTCGGTCGAGCCGTCTCGGAGTCTTGAGGACGTGGACGCACTCGACGAAATCGATGCGGAAAACCGGGCAATGGAAGTTTGGCGCGGTTTGATCGCTCCGAAAGGCACGCCCCCCGAACGAGTCAAGATCCTGGCTGAGGCGTTCCACAAGGCCGCATCTGTCGATGAGTTCAAGTACTATGTCTTGCGCCGACATGATTTTGTCAGAGTCGGAACGTCCGAGGCATTCGCGGATTTGATCGAGTCAGAGAGCAAAGCCTTCGCGGACGTGGTGAAGAATATCGAACCTGCGAAGAAATAGGGGCACCGATCGCTGCGAATACCCCTGCTGCCAAGTCGAATTGGCGGTGAAGAAAATCATTTCAACACGTTGCTACCTTCAGGAAATAACAGCGGCGCTAGAGCCTGCTCGATGAAGGTACGGGAATTATGGCCGACGTATTCAGAGCGATGACGGCGACACATAGGTCAGCGATATCCATTCGCACGCTGGGGAAGAGCACGTGGCAAATTTCTTTTCAATGATGGATGACGGTGAACTCAGGGATTTACCTATTGCGATGGCAAAATCTGGGCCGGTACGTTCGAGCATTGCGTAGGACCGCCGTTAGGGGTGCAACTGGACGACGGAACAGGGGTCCACACACTTCGTTACAATATTTAACACGTTGATATTTGTCTTTTTGTTGGGTGCGATCTTAGTTTGTGTCAGTTGAGTTGAGCGGAGATGATTTGAGTATTCCGAGCTCATGGATGTTGGTGCATTTGTAGTTAATTGGTCGTTGTCGAATGTCTTTAGTGCTGATCCCGAACAGTAGCCTTGTGACGTCATCATTTTTTTCGAGACCGAATTTAGGTCTTGCGGCTTCCTCGTTCTGGTTATCGGTTCCAGCCATTGACCGAGATCAAGGGCGATATCGAACCCCGATGCTCTCATTATCATGGAAATCGTGCAGCCAACGTGGCGGCCTATCTGTTAATGCGCTGACCGCGAGCACTGCGGACAAGACATAGAGGAATGGCCATGGAGTTTGTGGGTAGTGAGGTGTTTTTCGACCACGATGATCTCATCGTCAGCAAGACGGACCTACAGGGTCGAATCACTTATGCCAACCATACTTTTTTGGAGATTGCCGGATACGAAGAATCGGAGTGTGTTGGCCAGCAACATAACTTTATCCGCAATCCCAACATGCCGCGGGCCGTATTCAAACTACTCTGGGATACGATTGCGGAGGACAGTGAGATATTTGCCTATGTCGTCAATTCAACGAAGTCGGATGACCATTACTGGGTCATCGCACACGTCACGCCGAGCGCGGAGAACGGGCAGATCGTTGGTTATCACTCGACCCGGCGGGTGCCTAACCCGGAGACCATCCGAAACGTCATCATCCCGTTGTACGACAACCTGAGGGCTATCGAGCACAACAACCCGAGCAAGAAGGATGGCCTTGAAGAGTCGGTAAACGCACTGGACGGGGTCCTGGCGGAAAAAGGGGCCAGCTACAACGAGCTCATGTCCAGCCTGATGAGGAACGACTGATATGTTTGGACGAAGCAATGCGAAGGTTGTTTCCGGCAATGGGGTGCGGCCCGAGAGAATCCACGAGATTCTCGGTGTGGCAGATGCTGTCTGCAAAGGTAACTTCGAAGCCAGAATTACAGGTATTCCAACCGCAGAAGGGGCAGAGCGGGAGCTTTGTCTGAGGATCAACGAGATGATCGACCGAGCGGACGCCTACGTCCGAGAATCAACTGCATGTCTGGCATTCATTTCGAGAAACGAGTATTTCCGGCGTACCGCCGAGCACGGCATGTTGGGCGCGTACGGAAATGCGGCGCGCGCGATCAATGCCGCGGCTGATGGCGTCGAGACCAAAATGAATAAATTCGCCGAGATGGTCGACACCATCGCTTCCGCCTCGCAGGAGCTGAGTGCAAACGCCCAATCTCTGGGCAATACGGCGAACATGACGAGCGAGCGAGCCGCAGCCGTTTCGGAGGCTGCCGAGGAGGCCGGCTCCAATACGCAGGCCGTGGCCTCGGCTGCAGAGGAATTGAACGCGTCCATCCAGGAAATCAACCGCCAGGTCTCTCAATCCACCACGATGGCGGCGGAAGCGGTAGAAGAAGCGAATCAAGCGAACGAATTGGTTAACGGATTGTCCAAGGTATCGCAGGAGATCGAAAGCGTCGTCGGCTTGATCAATGACATTGCCGACCAGACGAACCTCCTGGCATTGAACGCTACGATCGAGGCGGCGCGTGCCGGCGAGGCGGGCAAGGGGTTTGCCGTAGTGGCCTCCGAAGTGAAGAGCCTTGCGGGTCAGACTGCGAACGCCACTGACGAGATCCAGGCTCAAGTAACACAAATTCAGTCGGCCACAGGATCAGCAGTCGAATCGATTGTCGGCATTGGCAAGAAGGTTGGGGTATTTAATGAGATCTCCAGCGCTATCGCGGCGGCCGTCGAAGAGCAGGGCGCGGCAACGCTGGAGATCGCTCGAAACGTACAAGAAACCTCCGCAGGCGTCAGCGAAGTTACGTCGAGCATTGTCGGTGTGAGCGACAACATCAGTCAGGTGAATCAGATATCCAACGAGGTGTCGATCGTATCCGACGATCTCGCGCTGCAGGCTGAAACTCTGTCGAAAGTGTTGAACAGCTGATCAAGGACGACCTCTAAGGTTCTGTCGAACTCTGAAGCAAGGTTTGAGCTGATGCGCGAACGGTTAGTCTTAGCCTTCTTTCGTGAACGGCGTCGGATCGAGGAATCGGCGCAGCACGTTGGCGGTCATACGCGCCACGTTATTGTCAAAGCCGTTGTGGGAGAGTGACGTGGGCCAGGCGATTGACCCCGTGGACCAGACGGCGCCGCCGTTCGGTGTTTCGAAGAAGACGATGTCGGCTCTCACCATGCCGAGCTGTTCTCCGTCGACCACCGGTGGCGTGGTGATAAATTCCTCGACGGAGATCACGCCGCCCGGCCCTACGTCCTTCGACGTGGCAACTGCCAAAGCGTGAGGCGGGGTCCCAAGGGCATAATCTAGCCGGTCCATTTCGAGTCCGGCCGCCCCGCCGCCCCGCTGACCGAAGTTGCCGATACGCGCGCTATCGGCGATACCCTCGAAGATGAAAGCCACGCGCGGATCATGACTCTGGTCGGTGCGTTCGTAGTAGGTGCATTTGTCGAACAGGCATGACGAGAAGCCGACTCCAACGAGGGTCTGGGGCGCCCGTCCCTGGGTCCGCCATAGGCCGCCGGACTCGCCAGTGAAGGATAGGTGATCTTCCCCTGGTTCACCCTCCCAGGTGCGGACGCCGGCATGGCCGCGCCGGTTCTCGATGACGCCAGGAAGTTCCGGGTGATAAGCGATCCGCCAGTAGAAGCCATTGCCGCCGAGGTACATATGGCGCCCGCCAGCCTGCTGGTACTGATCGAGGGCATCCCACATGCTGACGGAAATGTACTCTGGGTGGCTGCCGGTAATAACGGCGGTGTATTGGTTGAGCAGCGCGACACCCTCCGCCTCGATATCCTCATCGGTGATCACGTCATAGGCTTGGTTCAGAGACTCGAGCCAGGCGCACACGTAGCTGTCGTTTATGAAGTTGAAGGTATAGAGACCCGGACGCATGTTGAGGATGGGCCGCAGGCGTGAGCTATAGAATACGCCACTGCCGTCGCTATGTGTGTCGTAGTGGGAGCCGCCCAACTCGCGGTGCTCGCCCAGAAATACTTCGGTCTCACCGAAGGTCAGCAATCCTTCATACAAGTGCTCGATATGATCGCAATCCATTCGGTGATGCGTATTGGCGTAGGCCATAAAAGTTGCCGTGGACGCGACGAAGGCGACGGGTGCCGTGGATCTGCCTTGCTTGGGGCGAACGAAGAACGAGACCCAGCTTTCGCTGTCATCGGTGGTGAGGCGCGTCGCGTAGAAACCGCTGCGGGTGCCTTCCGGAACAGTCCAGGAGAAATCGGTCTCCCAGCCGCAGTCGTAGAGGTCGTCGTCGTGGAAGTGGATGGCGCCGTATTGTTCTGGCGCAAGGCGCCAGTCCAGGACCGAGCCGTCCCAGTTGTGCCCGGTCACGGCACGAGCAGGCAGGTTGACGGTAGTCCCATTCTGCCCATTACCCGAAATCTCTCGAACGATGGTCCCGGTCATGTCTTGAGAAAAATCCCAACCGATCACATCGGGATCGAGAGCATCGGCCGTGCCGGTCTCGACGATTTTTTGCATGGAGGCGGGGTCGCAGGTACGCCCCACCAGGTGCGGCCGGTCGATCTTGCCGTTGTAGTGTCCGCCCGCGATGACATTGTCGCCATCGTGAGCTGCGACGTGGGCGGCCATCATTAAAGGTATCTCGGAAGTTTCCGGACGTCCGATCGAAATGCGCTCGCGTATGGTGCTTTCTACGGGCGCCAGCGCTAGAGGTCTGAGGATTCTCTGATGGACCCAGACATCCCCGGTCCTGGTATCGACACCTGCCGCGACGAACGCCCACTGTCGCGCGGGCAGCGGAGTCTTGGTCGTCACGGCCCGAGGCGGCTGTTGTCCGTCCCCGATGGTCACGCTAAGGGCACCGTCCGCATCGAGGCCAAGGGCGTAGCCCGTTCCTGTGGTCTTGTCCCACTGTCCCAGTAAGGTTTGCGCCTTTCCACCGGGCGCTGTGGGAAAGATCATCGCCCCGATTGAAAAGCTTTTCGGGCAATCAAGCGGCGGCACCGCGACATACGAGCCGGCATGTACCGGCTGGTGACGGCCGGCATGCCAACCGGTGGCATCCGTGACCAGGGTGTCGTAGAGAAGTCCGGGACCCGACGGGTCAGGGTCGGCGCATATCAGGCGGACGATGTCCGCGTGGTACTTGGTTACGCCATCACAGCTGATTTTGAAGTCGAGCGACTCTCCGGGGGCAACGCTGATGTGGTTGGAGTATCCCAGTATGCGGGTGGTACTTACCATCGGCGCGCCTCAGATCTGCAGTTCTTCGCCGGTCAGCGCGCACCAGCGAAGCTTGAAGGCTTCCCATTCCGCGTCGGCGGGAGACGTGAAGACTTTGTCCTCATGGATCGTGATGGGTTCACCGCGGGTTTCGGTTAGCTGTCCGAGGACCCATTCCCGAAAGGGGACACGAACGACCAGAACGTACCGCCGCCGCTGTGGTCCCGCGCGCATGCGATGCAGCAGGCGCTTCAGGTCTTCGCTGTACGGCCCCCGGATGTTCTCTCGGAATTCATGAGCGAGGTCGGTTCGGCTCTTGTCAACCGGATGTATCCATCCATCAGGGTCCTGCGGGTACATGTCATGGGTCAGGAGAAATCACCTCTATGCGAAATGTTTCTCCAGATATATCCGTTGAACGGGGATCCCGTCCAATGGCTATGTCAGGTCACGTCTCGGTGACGTCGGCAGTGAACAGGTATCCCACATTTCTGATCGTACGGATGATCTTGGGTTCTCGAGGATCGAGTTCGATCTTTTTCCTGATGCGGCTGACGAGGATATCGATCGAGCGGTCGAAGGGCGATAGCGCGCGATTCTTCGTGATCCCCACCAGTTGATCCCGTGTCATCACCCGGCCCGGGTTTTTTGCCAGAAGCTCAAGCAAATCGAACTCCGCTGTCGTCAGTGGAATTTCGTGGCCGTTTGCCGATAGGAACTGCCGGCTGGCTGGCAATAGTCTGTAGCCGGAGAATTCGAGACAATTAATATGCGCGGGAGTATCACCTGGCACAATCTCGGCCCGCCGGCGCAGGACGCTACGGATGCGTGCCAGTAGCGCGCGGGGATCGCACGGTTTGGTGACGTAGTCGTCTGCGCCGAGTTCCAGGCCGAGAACCTGATCCGCGGGGTCGCCGACAGCGCTCAGAATGATGATGCCGCTATCGCAATTCCGCCGGATTATATCGGTCAAGGCGAACCCGTCTTCACCCGGCATGATCAGATCGAGGACGACGAGGTCGATCTCGTTCCCGTCCCCGTCCAAGATCTCTCTAAGCTGCTCGCCACCATCTGCAGTTGAGACACTAAAGCCGCGCCGGGAGAAGTAATCGCGCAGCTCGTTGCGCGTTTCCTCGTCGTCATCGACAACCACAATGTGCGCTTCGACGTCCATTTATCCCTGAGGCTGGCCGATCCGGCATCCGGTGTCGTTTGACGTGGCTGAATTTGATCTGCGTTCGACTCGAACCCGTCATGTCATCCGTCAGCTTGTAGGTTGCATGCAGCAACCGCAAGTGGGTGCTGCATCAATTCGTGCCAGAGAAATAAAATAAAACACGTTGTTACAGACGAGAAAAACAATCGGGGTCAGAGTCGATCCCCGTCCCGCGTTTAGGGATGGGTCGCCGACCTTGTTGAGAGCGGGTTACTCCAACTCAAGACAATGAAACCCACGGCCTGTCGAAGAATTAACCTAAACCAGCGGTTGCGGATGAAGTGGAGGTGAAAATGGAACCAGAATCGGATCGCGCGGTCGATACCCTGATTGTCGGCTTGCAGAAAATACACGAGGAGGCCGAGCAGTTGGGGCTCCATGAAGTTGCCCATTTGGCGAGCACCGCGCTTTTGGCAGCCGAGGAAGAGGCTGAGAGACGGATCATTCTCCATCGGGGTGCATACCCCGGTGAGGCCGTGCGTGATGCCGGGAATTGGCAGGCCCCGAAAGGGCAGATTTCAACAGATCAGCCTCAAGCGGGACAATTGGTTGATCAGGAAATTCGGGTGGTTCATCAGGAGATTCGGGAATCGATTTAGCGGTTGGCGAGGGACGGAAACCGCCAGCATGCATCGAAAAATATTGTCGCGAGGTACCAAAGAACAAGCGATCCGTGGGTAAGTCTGAACTTTGAGGGGAGGTCAGTACAGTGTCCATTACATACGATTTGTATATCAAGCAGTCCGGCCGTTGGTTGTTGGAAAAGCAATTTATTCGGGAAGAACGCTCCGATGCCGTGAGCGAAGCGGAACGGGTTTTATCCCTGCCCGGGGTGGCCGCTGTACGGGTAATTCGCGAGCGTTTTGATAGGCGTACCAACATGGCGACCGAGCACACGGTCTTCGATAGCAACGAAGACATCGTGCCCGCCAAGCCGCAAGCCCATGTCCGGCGCGAATTCGGGCGCCGTGGACAACTGCCGCCCGACGTTCATCAGAATTGGCTCGACGAATCGGATGTCAGCGATCAAGTGTTCTGGGACGACATGTCATTATTCGATGACCATGAAGTGTTTGAGCCTTGGCAGACCATGAGTGATGAAGCGCTGAACCGGGTGCGATCATGGGCGCGCATGGCCAGCATCTGCGTTTGTGGCGGTGGCGTCGGTCTGTTGCTGATCGGGACGGCTTGGATGATCGTGCTGAGTTGAAGACCCAAGGAGGCGCGCGCATGGGCGCGAACATCCGGTCAGCGGATCAACGCCGAACTCAGGTGCAGGCTCCTGTCGCTCCCACTTGTGATGAGGTGGTGCATCGGGGCGACGATTCGGCGTGCACCGACACAATCGCGGAGTATCGTTGCGCCTTGCCTTCGCTGAACGATGCGTCGGGGCAAGTCAACGTGACTTCGCCATTGCCAGCGCCAATTTCCCTGTTGGCGGCTAAGACTCGGGTTCTTGTGGTTGACGACGAACCCGATATTGCGGATGAGTTGGCCGTCTATCTGGAACGGCACGGGTTTGCCTGTTCGATCGCGGTCAGTGCCGAAGAGGCGGTTGCCGTGCTGCGGCGCGACTCGGATATCACCGTCGTCGTTACGGACGTCTGCATGGGTCCCCTCGATGGCCTCACCATGCTGAAAAATCTGAGGAGGCAGGTGGGGGATGGGCGGGAATTCGAATGCATCGTCTTGACGGGGTCGCCGTCGGTAGATTGGGCGGCTGAGGCGCTGAGACTCGGTGAGGTCGATTTCTTACCCAAGCCTATACGCCCGAAACAACTACTGGCGTCCGTACTCAGTGCCGAAGAACGGATCAGGTACCGGCTGCATCAAGAACGAAATTTACGTAACTTGACGAAGGAAAAAGCTCGCCTCCGCAGCGCGTTCGCACACTATGTCGGATCGAGTATTGTAGAGCGTATCGAAGAAAACCCTGGTGAAATCGGCCGGCGGGGCACTTGGCAGATCGCAACATTCCTGTTCACGGATATCGCCGACTATACGAAATTTGCCGAAATAACGGATCCCAAACAGCTGATAGCCATCCTCAATGCCTACCTGGACGGACTAAGTGGATTGGTTCTGGAATATGGTGGTCAGGTCGACAAATTTGTCGGTGATGCGATGGTCGCGATGTTCGATCAGGAGATTGAAGGCTCCATGGTCGCTCAGAGGGCAGTTGAATGTGCCATGGCAATTGATGAATTTTCCGATGGTTTTCGCAAGCGGCTCAAAGACGGCGGCACGACCTTCGGAGCGACTCGAATTGGCGTCCACACCGGGCAAGCATTCGTGGGAAATATCGGCGGGCGGGCCCGTTTTGAATTCACGGGAATCGGTGACGCAGTGAACATTGCGGCCCGGCTTGAAGCTGCCAACAAGGAATTGGGAACGCGCATTTGCGTGAGCGACGTAACAGCTTCCAACTGCATGGATATTGAATTCCGATCATTGGGCGATGTCGCACTCAAGGGCAAGTCGGAAATGCATGCGGTTCTGACCCCGACGAAACTGCTGAGAGCCTCTCCGAACGTTGGTGGCGGGACTGACAACTCGCTGCCGTCGCCGCTGAATGACGCGGACCAAATGACGTGAAATTCAGCGGGCAGGAAGCCGGCGCCATTGTCTGCGCAATCAGGGCCGAAGGTCATCGCGTATCGAATTTCGAAGGGTTGGGTAGCGAGCGTGGGGCATACTTGCTGCTCATCAGACTCTCTTGCCCGGTGCGCCTGCGATCACGAACGATCGAACGGGGATTGTTGGCCCCCGGCGATTACATCTATGCGGGCAGTGCCTGGGGGTCAGGCGGAATCAGGGCACGTGCGGGGCGTCATTTGAAGCAACGAAAGCGTCGTCACTGGCATATCGACGATGTGACTGAGGCTGCTGATTCTGTTCATCCAATCGCGGTTCCCGGCGGACGCGAATGTGATTTGATCCAACTGCTTCTCACGTCCGGCCGGTTCTCAATATCGGTAAAAGGATTCGGCAGTTCGGATTGCAGCCGATGTGACAGCCACTTGTTGATCGCGCATGAGTCTCAGGAAATTGAGCCGACTCCGTAGGAACCGGTCAGAAGTTGTCCGTCTTCGAACCGGCCGAGCCGGTAAGGATGAAGGTCCACATCGCAAGGCTGGTCGAGCGTCGTCTGCGCAAGGATCTTGCCGACCATTGGTGCGAGCTTGAAGCCATGGCCGGAGAAGCCATAGGCCAGAACCAACCCATCGACGCTGGGAGTGCGCCCTAGCACTGGATTCCAATCCGGAGTGATATCGTAGGGGCCGGTCCAGGTTGCCGCGAGTTCGGCCATCTCGAAACTCGGCATGCGATGGGCCATCTGCTTGCCCTGGAGCAGGACGAAGTCATCGTTGACGGTCTCGTCGAGTCCGTCGGCATCAACGACGGGATCGCCGTGATCACCGGTTCCGACGAGTGCCACGCCCCCACTGCTGGGGCGGAAGTACATCTTGTTGGCGGTGGTCATGTCTTTGACGATAGGTAACGTCGCCTCGTACGGATCTGAATCGCGAAAGGTCAGCACGATGTGGCGTGAAATTTCCAATGGGACGGAAATGTTCGCCCAGGCCGCGATTTGTCCGGTCCAGGGGCCGACCGCGCTGATCACGGTGTCGGCGTGCACCGGACCGTCAGGGGTGTCGATTCCGACCACTCGGTCACCTTCCGTCAGCAGGCCCGTGACCGGGCAGTTCGCCCGGACATCGAGCCCTAGTTTGCGTCCGGCTGAAATGAAACCGGACGTGGTCAGGTAGGGATCGGCATATCCGGAGTTCGGTTCAAAGGCGAGGACCTTAGCATCTTCGACGTTGAGCCGTGGATGAAGGGCGCGGGCTTCCTTAGGCGAAATCTCGAAGGTCTCGACTCCGGCGTTTGATTGTGTCGTCACGCTTTCCCGCAGGTGATGGGCGATTCCATCATCGGCCGCCAGGATGATGTAACCTGAATTCACGAATCCGCAGGTGGCCTCAGGATCACCGAGGACTTCCGCAAAGTTCTGAAATATTTCAAGGCTTTTGGCCGCCAGAAGAGAATTGGATGGGATTGTATAGTGGGTGCGGATGATGGCGCAGGATTTTGCCGTGCCACCGCTGCAGATGTCATCACGCTCGACCAGAAGCACGCGAGGGCAGCCCAGCTTCTTCAGATAGTAGGCGGTTGAAGCTCCAACGACCCCGCCTCCGATCACGATCGCATCGTACGTGTCCGCCATCTCATTCCCTCGGGTTTAGCCTCAAAATCTGTTGGACGAACTTGCTCCGATCGCCGTAGAAGTGCAACACCTGAAAAGCTGGCCGTTGCCGTGTGGGGCGTGCGCTGGTCATACTTGGGTGATGAAGCGGCGCGGGCACGATTTCGACCTGTCCGTTGGGATATCGATAACATGGCCGATGCGTGGAAAGACGATCTGATCGCCGAACCGGAAACGATGCGGTTTCACGAGCAGTCGTTCGTCTTCGATGCCCTGTCTCTCTACTACGTTATCGAGGAACCCTATGCCGAACGTCTTCTGATCGGTGGGGTTGACGCGACAAACGTCACATTTGCGGTTGAGGAGGAGTGGGATGACGTACAGAGGTACGTCGAACACAGCCTGGAATCGATTGAACGCAGTCCGGTCATGCGCCTCGTAACGACTCACGATGAATTGCTGGCTGCGAAAGAAGGAGGGAAACTGGCGATCGTCATGGGCACCCAGGGCGCTTCGATGCTCGGACGGGACCCGATTCTTGAAGAAATGCCGGACGGTGCGGGGCTCAATGCGCGCTTCGACCGGCTGGAATGGTTATGCGAATCCGGCTTGCGGTCACTCGGACTCAGCTACACGGCGGCGAACGTTTTTGCGGATGGTTGCGGGGAGACGCGCGACGCCGGGCTTTCGTTCCTGGGGCAGGATCTTGTCGCGTGCGTGAATGAGCTCAACTTGATGCTCGATCTGTCGCATACGGGGCATCGATCCCGAGCCGAAGCCGCAGCGCTTGCGCGCGCCCCCGTGTGTACGCATTCCAACGCTTATGCCCTTGTCGCCAACGACCGGAATACGAAAGACGAGACGGTCAAGGCAATTGCGGCGAAGGGTGGAATGATGGGTATCGTGGCATTTCCTGGCTTCATCGCGGACCATGACCCTACCGTCGCAGGCATGGTCGATCACATGGATCACTTTATCGGCCTTGTCGGCGAGGATCGTGTCGGTATCGGGACGGACTTCACGGAGGCTTATCAGGATAAGAAAGTCGTGCTACCGGAATCACGGCGTTGGCGGACCCGGCGGCCTGACATGTTCGGTTCGGTTGACGATTTCCTGGTGCTGAAGTATCCACTGCCAACCATCCGCCTCCTGCCCAATCTGACTCAGGCGATGTTCGACCGGGGCTACTCGAAGGAGCGGGTTGCCGCAATTCTGGGTGGGAACTGGCTCCGCACTTTCAAGGCATTCGTGGGGTGATCGCATGACGGTGGAAGCACAACTCGCGGAGTATGTCGTGTCGCTTCGATATGGCGGCATCGATGCGGCGACACGGGCGTCGTTCGGCCGCATGTTGCTCGACACGGTGGGCGTCGCCATCGCCGGGTTTCGGGAATCGTCTTGCCGGCCGGTAGCGGGCGCACTCTGCGCCTGGGACCAGGAAGGTGTCGCGTCGGTTGTGGGCTCTGAACGGCGCGTCTCACCTCCGGCGGCAGCCTTTGCGAACGGTGTCTACGCCCACTGGTGTGAATGGGACGATTCGCACGACCCGTCGCATGTGCACGCGAGCGCGGTCATTTTCCCGGCGCTGCTTGCAGCATTCGAAGCCTCCGATCCGTCAGGGGAGACTGCTGACGGGGAAGAGTTTTTAGCCGCGACGATTGCAGCCTTCGATGTGGCATGCCGGGTCGGCAAATTTCTCAAACCCTTCATCCACCGTGGCTGGATGCCGACGGGGACGGGTGGTGCCGTCGGTGCGGCGGCCGGCGCGGCGCGATTGTTGGGTCTGGATGCGTCCGGCGTTCAATCGGCGATGGGGATCGCGGCAGCCGGATCGGGGCTGTCGCGGCAGGCGCTCGCCGATCTCGTCAACGGCAAGAATATCCTCGCGGGTGTCGCGGCGAAGATCGGTGTGGAGTCTGCCCTGCTGGCTCGGGCCGGTGTATCGGGCGCCCCCAAATTCCTGACGGGTGACTATGGTCTGCAGGCGCTTTATGCGGATGGTCAGGGAGATGCCTCGGAAGTATTGGAAGGACTCGCGACGCGATTTAGCATCAATGAGGTCAGCGTGAAGCCGTATCCCTGCTGCCGCTCCGCGCATCCGGCGCTCGATATCGTCTTCGATGTTCTTAACGAGCAACCCAGTGTGGCAAGTGACGTGGACTCGATTTTGTTCGAGGTGCCACGCGGCGTATACGAGAGGGTCGGCCGCCCCTTCGAGGCCGGAAACAATCCCCGGATGGCGGCGCTATTCAGTGTTCCCTACACCGCGGCCGTCGCGATGCGAAAGGGTGCCGTTGCTCCTGACGATTTCGATCCCCAATTCGTAACGGATATCCCTGTCGATATCGCGTCTCTCATCGGCAAGATCACTGTCGAGCCGGTTTCCGTGCCCGATGAGGCCGCCGATCCCATGGTTCCGACCGCTGCGTCGTTCCGACTCTCTGATGGAAGCCGGATAGACCGGACGGTCGACACGGTGAAAGGGGCGCCCGATCACCCCCTGACACACGACGAAGAGGAACAAAAGCTCTCGATCGCGGTAGGAGAGGCACTAAGCCGGGACGACATCGATGATCTGGCCACCGCCGCGCGCGGCATACCCGACACGAGCGTCGCCACACTCCTCGATTGCGTCCGCCGCCCACAACTTCCCGAACTCCAAGCGTGAGTCCTTCCCCCGAAATCGGGGGAGGCTAGGTGGGAGAGATGTGTCTTTTTATCTGCCCGCCTACCCCTTGCACACCGAATCAGCGAGACGGTGCATGAACTCCTCGCACTTTGCTACCTGATCGATGGCGATGAACTCGTTGGGCTTATGGGCCTGATCGATGCTGCCGGGCCCGCAGACTACTGTTGGGATAAGACCGTGTTTTGAGATCACGCTTGCCTCCGTGCCGAAAGCCACTTTGCCGTGGTCGTTCTGCTGCGAGAGCCGCTTGGCGACGCTGACGATCTCTTCGTCGGGATCGGTGTCGAGCGCCGGAAACTCAGACATGATCTCGAACGTGATCCCCGTATCCGCATGCACCTTGTGCATTTGGGGCTCGAGTTCCTCCCGCGCGTGATTGACGATCCGATCGTACAACTCTTCGGGATTGTCCTTTGGCAAGTGGCGGAACTCGAACTGGAAATCACAGTCTTTGGAGACGATGTTAAGCGCAGTTCCGCCCTGGATGAGGCCGACGCTGAAGGTTGTGAAGGGGATGTCGTAATCATCGTCGTGGGCGCCGTCAGAGAACTCCCGAGAGACGGATTTGATGTACGCGATTAGCTCGGCGGCATACTCGATCGCGTTGACGCCCGTCGGCGCCAGGGATGAGTGGCATTCGAAGCCGCGCAGGCGGCAGCGGATACTTTTCTTTCCCTTGTGGGCGACCACGACCTTCATTTCCGAAGGCTCGCCAACGATGCACATGGCGGGATAAACCGAAAAATCTTTGATGCCGTTGAGAATTGCGTTGATGCCGACGCGGTTGATCTCTTCTTCAAACGTGAAGCCGTAGTGAATTGGGGTTTCAAGGCCGCGTTCAAGGAATAGCGGCGCAAACGACAAGGCGATCGCGCAGAATCCCTTCATGTCCGTCGTTCCGCGGCCAAAGAGTTTTCCGTCCTTTTCGATTAACTTCCAGGGATCGGTGTGCCACTCCTGGCCGTCGACAGGGACGACGTCGGTGTGGCCGGCGAGCAGGATTCCTGGTTTGTCAGTCGGACCGAGAGTCGCGTAGATGCTGGCCTTGGTCTTTTCCGCGTTACGGAAGACGTGGCTCTCGACCCCGAGATCAGCGAGGTAATCCCTGATGTATTCGATAAGCTCCAGGTTGGAATCCCGGCTGACGGTCGGCGATTCGATAAACTTTCGGATCATTTCCAGGCTGGAAAGGTCGGAAGACTTCATGCTGCTCTGTCCTTTCAGCGGCGGTTTGCTTAGAGTCGCCGGGACGACGAATTGATTGTGAGCGTAGCGGCCAGAACGGCCGCCAACAAGCCGCTTCACTGGCTGTACGCTACTAATTGGGAGAGTCAGGCGCCAAGGGCGTAGACTGATACTGCATGACTGCCAATGCCGGAAACACCACCTATAACACCTGGTCAATCACCGATGCCGCGAAGGCCATTGCCGCGGGCGATCTCACGTCCGAAGCGCTGGTCGCGTCCTGCCTTGCACGGATCAAGGAACGGGAGGACGACGTCGGCGCCTGGATTTATCTGGATTCCGAACGCGCCCTTGCCGAAGCGCGAGAGCGCGATGCCATGACCCCGCAGAGTCCTCTGCACGGGATTCCATTTGGCATCAAGGACATCATCGACACGGTAGATATGCCCACGGGATACGGCTCGCCGATTTACAAGGATGCGCAACCGTTCTGGGATGCGACCTGTGTCGCACTGTTGCGTGAAGCCGGGTGCGTGGCGCTCGGCAAAACCGTCACGACGGAGTTCGCGACCCGTCATGCCGGGAAGACGTGCAACCCTCTCGACCTTACACGCACGCCGGGTGGCTCTTCGAGTGGGTCGGCGGCGGCGGTCGCGGACTGCATGGTGCCAGTAGCGTACGGCACGCAGACGACCGGGTCGGTGATCCGGCCTGGTGCCTATTGCGGGATCGTTGCCACCAAGCCGACCTACGGCTTGATCAATCGGTCAGGGATCAAGGAATTATGCGAATCCCTCGATACAGTCGGCTTTTACACGCGCTCGGTTGAGGACGCCGCCCTGTTCCTCCATGTCCTCGCCGACTATCCGGTGACGGACTTCAGCGGGGTTGGAGATCTCAAACCTAAGATCGCAATCTGTCGGACAACGGTTTGGGATCAGGCAAAACCTGAAACGGTGGCGTTGTTCGACACGCTTGCCGAGCGGCTCGCGGTCGCCGGTGCGGAAGTGCGGGAATTGGTTCTTCCGGCTGACTTTGACGATATCGCACCGGCCCAGGCCGTTCTCAACGACTACGAATCGCTCCGGGCATTGGCCTACGAGCGTATCAATTTTCCCGAATTTCTCAGTGAGGAACTCACTTCGAAGATAGACCGTTCCTTCAGCCACGATCGTGACAAGCACTCGTGGGCGATTGACTACGCCCAAAACTGCAAGGCCTTGCTACCTGGCTTGATCGCGGAAGACGAAGTGATCGTGGCGCCCGCCGCGCCTGGCGTGGCCGAAGTCGGGCACAAGAACACCGGAAGCCCCATTTTCAGTCAAATCTGGAACGCGATCCACGTGCCGAGCGTCTCCGTCCCCGCGGGGACGGGGCCGGACGGCATGCCGTTGGGCGTGCAGATCATCGCCCGCTGCCGCGAAGACGACCGCGCCTTCGTCCACGCAGAGTGGGTCAGACAGGCGTTATCCGGCTGACGGTGCCGCCCCGGAGCGTCCATTCTGGAAGGGTCACAACCTGACAGCAGCATCCACCACTGCTCAAGATGTCCCGGACGGCACGACGGAAGAGCACGTTTCATTCCGCCAGTGGATCGCGGTATCGGGCGCCATCATCGGTTCGTTCTGCGCTGTCCTGAATCATCAGATTACCGCCACGTCATTGCGGGAAATTCAGGCGGCGCTATCCGCCAATCTGACCGAAGCCTCGTGGATCACGACGTCGTATATGGCCGCCGCCATTGTCGTCATGCCGTTGACGGCTTGGTTCGGGCGAGTGTTCTCGATTCGCACGTATGCCACGGTCAACATCACGTTGTTTATGCTGTCGCTCGTCGCCTGTGCGCTGGCCTGGGATCTGAACGCGATGATTGCGTTACGCTTCCTGGGTGGGTTATTCGGTGGTGGTCTCATGCCGATGGCCTTTACCGTCATTCTCACCACCTTGCCGCAATCAAAACGTCCCATCGCTTTCATGTTTTGGGCCTTGCTCACGGTGCAGGCACCAACGGTGGGGCCTGCACTGGGCGGCTGGCTGACCGACACGTTCTCTTGGGAACTGATCTTCTATGTGCAGCTAATTCCCGCAGGAATTGCTTGGGCATTCCTGCTCTACGGCCTTGACCGATCTCCACGAAACCTCGGGCTGTTGCGCAATATCCAATGGTTCAGCATCGCTTTCATGGCAGTCGGCCTCTTTCTGTTCATCACGGTGCTCGAGGAAGGCAATCGCAACGACTGGTTCACGTCCGACTACATCACGCAGCTGGCAACGATTTCGGGTGTCTGTCTCATCGTCTTTATAAGCATTCAGTTGTATAGAAAAGAGCCATACATAAACCTGCGTCTCTACGGACGGCGCAATTTCGGCCTCAGTTGTTTCATCTTCTTCGGCTTCGGGATTGGCGTGTTCGGTACGATGTTCATCTTGTCGCTCTATCTGATTCAGGTTCCACAGTACACAGCGAGTCAAATCGGTACGGTGGTCATGTGGATTGGGATTCCGCAGATCGTCGCCGCACCATTCGTGCTGTGGCTCATGCCACGGGTTGATGCGCGTGTGTTGCTCGGAATTGGCTGCATTCTCTTCAGCGTCAGCTGCTTCTTGAACGTCAATATGAGTTTCGACACCGGCTACTGGGAACTGATGTTCGTCAACGTGATCCGGGCCGTCGGCCAGCCCTTTATCATGGTGGTGGTGCCGATTTTCGCGACGTCGCTACTTGAATCCGCCAACCATGGCTCAGCGGCGGCGATCATAAACATGACCCGGGATATCGGTGGTGCCGTAGGAATCGCCTGTCTGAACACTGGGATAGCCCGTCGATCGGATTTTCATGTCGATCATGTCAGCGAACATGTCTCGAACTATGATCCGGAAACGACGACTCGGCTCGATCAACTAACCCAGCATTTTTTGGCTTACAGCGGTGACCTGCAACTCGCGCAAGATCAAGCGGTGGCGGCGCTAAACTCGCTCGTCGCACGGGACGCGACGATCATGGCCTACAACGACATGTTTTTCGCGATCGGCATCATTTTCTTGCTCGGGCTGATCGCGTGTTTCTTCCTGCGCAAGGCGCCCGTGCAGCGGCGCGCCTGATACCATTTATCTAGAGCAGGTCGCAACCCGTTTGGGTTGCGACCTGCTCTAGATAAATTAATGATTGAGCAAATGACACCTTCGTGTTGGAGCCATTAATGGCTCCAACACCTCGGAATTTTCTCAGGTGATCCCATTTAGGCGCGTGAATCTGCTCTAACATATTTGCTCTAATGATGGTCGGGATGATCCGTCGCGTGCGAGTGAGGATGGTCGTAGCCCATTTCGTGCATCCGGTTGTGCAGCCGGCGGTGGGCGCTCTGAAGTAGCATGCGCATCTCCGCCGCGCGCTTTGAGTCGGCGCGCGTGCCGATGGTGTCGATGTAGCCCATCGCCCCTTCGATCTGCTCGAGAATGGTCAAGGCGTCTGCCGCCGCGAAGAAGGGTGAACCCTCGACCTCGACCATCACTGGGGTCGAATGGGCCGCGATCATCTCCGGTTTGTCGTCGTACTTCGCGCGCACGAGAAGCGCGAGCCAGGCGCTTTTGTCGACAGGCACCGACCAATGTCCGCTGTCCTCGTTCGGTTTTACAGACTGTGCTTCGCGAATCTCGCCATTGACGATCAATTCGACGCGGGTCATCGGGACGGTCGCGCTGGCCACGGACCAGTCGACATCCACCGTACCGCCACTGGCGGACAGCGTCATGCGCTTGCCCATCGGCTGTCCGTCCACTGTGAATTCCAGCAAAGGCCCATAGGTCACGAAGGTATGTGCGGCGCGGACCGCGTCCATCCACGCGTCATAGGTGAAAGGCCTGCTGTCGGGCAGGCGGGCGTAGGTGCGGATCGTTCCCACGGCCCATGTCGAGCCCATCTTGTCTGTCCCACCGACGGCTGGAACGAGATAGTCGTTGTTTAGATAGCGGTACCAGTCGGATAGAGAATAGGGGTCGATGCCCCGGTAGAAATCGTCCTGCGAGCACATCTCCACGGCGTCTACGCGATCGAGGACGAGGGCCGCTGCATTCTCCAGCCGTGGGTCTGGGAAATGCGGGAGGACGACGAGACCGCCCAGGTTGCTGGTTCTGGCGCGTTTCGTCCCAGGTGTCGTTCGGATACTGAAGACGCGGCGTGACCGAGATAACTTGCCCGAGATCGAGCTG
>Ga0114999_10001831_pt1 | contig 28974 bp, 25 predicted proteins | sample ArcticOcean_MG_C_3_FD_89820 | JGI IMG/M metagenome (GOLD analysis project Ga0114999, IMG submission 89820) | Marine microbial communities from western Arctic Ocean - ArcticOcean_MG_CB8_126 | ecosystem: Environmental > Aquatic > Marine > Oceanic | place: Arctic Ocean: Canada Basin | collected...
CGCCATTTGTGCCGGCGCCATTTGCGCCACCGTGTTCAAGCGCGCGTTCGAGCACAAACATGATTGTCGCCGCCGACATATTGCCGTATTTGCGCAGCGTCTCGCGGCCATGCGCCAAGCCGCCGGTTTGCAAGCCGAACGCCTCTTCCAGAGCCGTCAGCACTTTTGCGCCGCCCGGGTGACAGACAAATTCGTCGATATCCTCGAGCGCGAGATCATTTTCCGCCAGAAATTCTTCGGCTGCCGCGCGCATTTTCGAGCGCACCAGGTTGGGAATATCGCGCGAAAACAGCACGCCAAAGCCGTCATCCTCGATGCGCCAGCCCATAATTTCGAGGGTATCGGGCCAGGTGTGCTCGCCCCAGGCCGAAAGTTCCGGCCCCTCCATCTCAGTGTTCACGACCGCGGCCGCGGCGCCGTCTCCGAACAATGCCGTGGCGATCACATTGCTCTTGCTGCGGTCGTTGAAGCGGAAGGTCAATCCGCACAGCTCAACCACGGCGAAGACGACATTGGCACCCGGCATGGCGCGCGCCAGGGCGCCCGCCCGGGCCAAGCCGATCACGCCGCCGGCGCAGCCGAGGCCGAATATCGGCAGGCGCTGCACGTTACGCCGCATCTCGAGACGTTCGACCAACAACGCATCCAGGCTGGGCGCGGCAATGCCCGAGGTCGAGGCAACCACCAGGGCGTCGACGTCCTCGATGGCGAGGCCGGCGCGCTCGAGGCAGCAAAGGACCGCCTGCTCAAGCAGATTTACGGCGTTCTCTATGAACAGCGCATTGCGCTCGGCGAAGCTGTGCTCTTCCAGATACCATTCGATGGGAACGCAGGAATGGCGCGTGCCGATAGCGGCATTCTTGAATACCGGAATCAAACGCTCAAAATCGTGAAACGAGCCCTGAAACAACTTCGCCGCGCCGCGCATGACATCTTCTTGGTTCAACACATGGTCGGGAACGGCCGTTGCCAGCCCGCCAAGGCGTGCGTTCGCTATTGTTGCGGTCGATACCATAGTCATGTTCCTGCTAGGCGCGCGGTTTGCGCATTATGTAGTTTATACCATTTATGAATTCTCGCCGCGAAAGCTTCTGTGCCCGCTGTCACTGCGATATTTTGCGTGCATGTCGATGGTAAAAAAATGCTGTAATCGCTGTAATTGCTGCGGTCGATATTACTATCGGCCTGATAAGGACCTATGAACGCGAAAAAAACCAAAAGCAATTCAACATCGGAGACCGGCGGCAAGGAACGCCCGGTCCTGATCAAGCCGGCGCGCAAGCGCGGCTTGCTGGCCCGTCTGCGCACTTATTTTCTTACCGGTATCGTCGTCTCTGCGCCGGTCGGCATTACGATCTGGCTGATATGGCTGTTCGTCGCATTTGTCGACGACACCGTGGTGCCACTCATTCCCGACGCCTACGACCCGTCCGACGTGATCGGCGTGAGCGTGCCCGGCATCGGCGTCATCATGGTGCTCCTTGTAGTCACCATCATCGGCTTTTTGGTAACCAGTTTTTTTGGCCGTTTCATGGTCAAATTGGGCGAGAATATGGTCTCGCGCGTACCCGTGGTACGTACGATATATGGCGTCTTAAAGCAGATATTCGATGCCGTATTGGCGCAATCGGAAGGCGCATTTCGCGAGGTCGTCTTAATCGAGTACCCACGCAAGGGCATATGGGTGCTTGGATTTGTGACCAGCACCACGCAGGGCGAAGTTCAGCGTGTGATGGTGGAAGAAATGGTCAATGTTTTCCTGCCGACGACGCCAAACCCAACATCGGGATTCCTGCTGTTCGTACCGCGTAAGGACTGCATCACGATGAATATGACGGTAGAGGAGGGCGTGAAGCTGGTGATCTCGGGCGGCATCGTGTCGCCGCCTGACCAAATAGACCGATCGGCGCCCGAGGATGCGGACGATACGGCTGACCCGCAGAGCCAATCTTAGGCCGAGCGCAAATAACGCGCCGCAGCGTCCCGTTCAAACAGGTAAAGCAAAACCCGCAGGGCTTGGCTGCGCTCAGACTTCAATTCCGGATCGCGCTCCATAATCAGGCGGGCATCGGCGCGCGCTGTGGCCAACAGTTCGCCGTGCCGGGCAAGATCGGCGAGGCGAAGCTCCGGCAATCCGCTTTGGCGTGTCCCCAATAGTTCGCCAGCGCCGCGCAACTTGAGATCCTCTTCGGCGATGCGAAAGCCATCGTCAGTTTCACGCAGAATTTCAAGACGCGCGCGCGCAGTTTCGCCGAGCGGTGGCGCGTACAGCAGAAGGCAGTTGCCGGGTTTGTCAGAGCGCCCCACACGCCCGCGCAACTGATGGAGTTGGGCGAGACCAAAGCGCTCCGCATGTTCAATCACCATGATTGTAGCGTCAGGCACATCTATGCCGACTTCAATAACCGTTGTCGCCACTAGAACGTCGAGTGCACCGGATGCGAAATCTGACATAGCGGCGTCTTTCTCGTCGCTTTTCAGGCGGCCATGCACGAGGCCGACGCGAGTGCCAAAAATATTCCTGAGTTGGCCATGGCGCACTGCCACTGCTGCCAAATCGACGGCTTCTGATTCTTCGACCAACGGACAAATCCAATAGACTCGCGCACCTGATTCAACCGCCCGCTTGATACCGGCGACGACGTCCTCCAATCGCTCGATCGGCAACACGCGGGTTTCGATGGCGGCGCGGCCGGCCGGTTTTTCGAGCAAGCGTGAGCTTTGCAGATCGCCATAAGCGGTCAGCATCAGAGTGCGTGGAATTGGCGTTGCCGTCATTACCAACACATCCACCCCCTTACCCTTGGCAGCGAGAGTCATGCGCTGATGCACGCCGAACCGGTGTTGCTCGTCGACCACCGCCACCGCCAGATCGGAAAATTCCACCCCGCTTTGGAAGAGCGCATGGGTACCAACGGCAATGTCTACTTCGCCCGCGGCGAGTCGCGCCAATACGGCTTCGCGTTCGCTTTTCTTGGCGCGTCCGGTTAGAAGGGCCACGGATACGCCGCTCTCCGTCAGCAGTTTCTCAAGTGTTGCAAAATGTTGGCGCGCCAGGAGTTCCGTCGGCGCCATCAATGCCGCCTGGGCGCCGGCCTCGACGGCGACCAGCATGGCGAATAGCGCGACCACCGTTTTTCCGCTGCCGACATCGCCTTGCAGCAGGCGCAGCATGCGGTGCGGTTGTCCTAAATCGGCCTCGATCTCCTGAATTGCCACTATTTGTCCGGCAGTGAGTGAAAACGGTAGTCGAGCGCCGACAATCTCGCGAAGGCCCCCATCGCCCTTAGTTTCGCGCCCTTTGGCACGCTGCAAAGAAGCCCGCAGAAGCGCCAATGCCATTTGATTGGCCAACAATTCGTCATAGGCGAGACGCTCACGCATATCCGTATTTGAGTCCAAATCCGCTTCTCCTTGCGGCTGGTGCGCGGCCAAGAGGGCGGTTTTCCATGCCGGCCATTGCTGCCTTGCGAGATAGGCCGGGTCGCACCATTCCGGGAGGTCAGGGGTGCGGGTGAGCGCCGCCTGTATTACTTTCGACAGCGGCTTCAAATTCAAACCCGCCGTCAACGGGTAGATCGGCTCCACGCTCAGCAGGTTTTCGATTTCATCCTCGCGCGCTATGTGATCCGGATGCACCAGTTGAATTTCGTCGCCGTAACGTTCCGTCCGCCCGCTCACCACACGAATTTCGCCAATTGGCAGGTTTTGCAGCAAATATTTTTCATGGGCATGGAAAAACACCAGAGACAGTTCGCCGCTTTCATCGGAACAGCGTACTTTGTAAGGCAACCGGCGCACTGCCGGTTTGTGGTGGGACTCGACCCGCACTTTCAAGGTGACGATTACGCCTGGCGGGGCGTCGGCGATTGTCGGCGAGAATCGCCGGTCTATGAGGCCGCTTGGAAGATGCCATAACAGATCGACCACCAGCGGCCCGGCACAATGCTCGATGGCCGCGGCAATGCGCGGTCCGACGCCGGGAAGAGTGCTCACGGGGGCGAAAAGCGGGTTCAAGATTTCCGGGCGCATGGCACTCGGAGGCTACCTCCGCACCGTCAAAGCGGCAATGGCTGACAATGAAGCGGGCCTCTCCTATTATCCCGCGCGAACAGCGCCGGAATATCCATGCAACATAGTTTAGAGACCCGCAGAAAGCGTCTGCGCTACCGCACCAACCACACCGGCACCCGGGAAACGGATGTCCTGGTGGGCGGCTTCGTGGCGGAATATGGCGATAGCTTGGACGGCGAGGCTGTCGGCGCTCTCGAAAATCTGATGGACGGCGCCCACGACCCAGAAATTCTCGGCTGGATTACCGGCCACCAGCCGATTCCGGAGCGCTTCCGCACCGGTACCATGGATCGGATCCTGGAATTTGTCAGAGAGCGGCACGGCTCTTGAATCCGGATAACCTGAGTTTGCGATCATTGGCGCTCGACCGACCCGGGCGCGTTGCCATCGGCGGCATGCCAGAGGGTTATGACGCACTTATATTGGGCCGGCTGGCCGCGCAGACCGCGCAGACGACGCTGCTGTTCATCGCGCCCGATGACGTCCGCCTCGCCAACACACGCGATTGTCTTGCATTCTTCGCGCCAGAAGTCGAATGCCTGCTCATACCGGCCTGGGATTGCCTGCCCTATGACCGTATCTCACCGCGCAACGATCTGGTGAGCGAACGGATTTCCTCGTTGGTGACGTTGGCGGCGGAGGGGAACGGTCCACGCGTGGTGTTGGCCACCGTCAACTCGCTGCTTCAGCGCGTGCCGCCGAGAGAGGCGCTGGGGCGCGCCACATTTTCGTTACAGAAAGGCGCCGAACTCAGTCTCGACAACCTGTTTGCCTATTTGGAAAGCAACGGATTTACTCGCGGCGGCACGGTGATGGAGGCAGGCGACTATGCCGTTCGGGGCGGAATCATCGATATATTTCCGCCCGGCTCAGAGATGCCGGTGCGTCTCGACCTATTCGGGGAGACACTTGAAGCGATCAAGACTTTCGATCCGTTGACCCAGCGAAGCGCCGGTGCGCTGGCCGGCGTACAACTCGTGCCGGTCAGCGAAGTGGTGCTCAACGAGGCGTCGATCGCACGGTTTTGCGCCGGCTACCGCAGCCAATTCGGCGCGGTCACGGATACCGACCCGCTGTTCGAAGCGGTAAATACCGGGCGCCGTTACCCTGGAATGGAGCATTGGCTGCCACTCTTTCACGACAAACTTGAAACCATCTTTGATTACATGCCGGGGGCGCCGGTCTTTTTCGATCAGCTCGCCCAAGACGCCTGTCGTGATCGCTGGGAGGCAATCGACGATTATTACCGGGCGCGCACGGAAGGTCCGGGCGCCGTAGCGGGTATGGCGATCGAGGATTACAAACCTCTGCCGCCTGAGATGCTGTATGTGCCCCTTGAGGAGCGCGATGCACGCCTGGCGGATCATCCGTTTGCGGTGCTTTCACCGTTTACCGCGGAAGCCGCACCGGAACGGCAGATTTTCGACCTTGGCGGGCGGCAGGGCAGGAACTTTGTTGCCGAACGCAGCAAGCTTGCCGGCGATTTGTTCGATGCGGTGCATGCCCATCTCGACGCTGAAGTCCGAGCTGGAAGGCGGATACTGCTCGCTGGATGGAGCGTGGGGACACGTGAGCGCATCGGCCGCCTGCTGGCGGAACATGGCGTTCAATCGCTAACCGCGGTCGATGATTGGCGCGCCGCCGAAAGCCTTGCCGCTGGCAGCGGTGCTTTGGCTGTGTTGCCGATGGAGCATGGCTTTACCTCGCCGGCGCTTACTGTCATCGCCGAGCAAGATATTCTCGGCGATCGGCTGAACCGCCGCCAACGCCGCCGGCGCGTTAAGGCGGCAGATTTTCTTGCCGATGCGTCTGAATTATCGCAAGGCGATTTGGTGGTTCATGCCGATCATGGCATTGGGCGCTATGACGGATTGGTGACGCTCGACGTCGATAACGCGCCTCATGATTGCCTGCGAATCCTCTATGACAGTGACGACCGGCTGCTTCTGCCAGTGGAGAATATCGAGCTTCTGTCGCGCTACGGCTCCGCCGATCAACCGGTTTCGCTCGATCGTCTTGGTGGCGCTGCCTGGCAAGCGCGCAAAGCACGGCTCAAAAAACGCGTCAAGGAGATGGCCGGCGAATTGATAAATATCGCCGCCCAAAGGGCGCTGCGTACAGCGCCTGTATTACAGGCGGATCAAGGCGTTTTCGAGGAATTCTGCGCGCGCTTTCCGTTTACTGAAACCGACGACCAGGCTAACGCCATTGATGAAACCCTCGGCGATTTGGCGAGCGGGCGACCGATGGACCGCCTCATTTGCGGCGATGTAGGGTTCGGCAAAACCGAAATTGCGCTGCGCGCCGCGTTCAATTGCGCATTGAGCGGCAAGCAGGTCGCGATCCTCGTGCCAACCACGCTGTTGTGCCGTCAGCATTTCAAAAACTTCAGAGAGCGCTTCGATAATCTGCCAGTGCGGATCGAACAATTGTCGCGGCTGGTCAAACCCAGCTTGGCCAGCGAAATCCGCGAGGGTATGAAAACCGGCACGGTCGACATCGTGATTGGCACCCATGCTCTGCTCGGCAAGGCCATCGAATTCGCCGACCTCGGTCTGGTAATTGTCGATGAAGAACAGCATTTCGGCGTCGCGCATAAAGAGCGCCTCAAGAAAATGCGCGCCGCGGTGCATGTGCTGACGCTGACCGCCACGCCGATTCCACGCACCCTGCAAATGGCGCTGACCGGTGTGCGCGATATGACCATCATCGCCACGCCGCCGGTAGATCGTCTCGCAGTGCGGACGTTTATCATGCCGTTCGATCCTGTGGTGACGCGCGAAGCCTTGATGCGCGAGCATTTTCGTGGCGGTCAAAGTTTTTATGTTTGCCCGCGCATCGCCGACCTTAATGGCGTCGCTGAGCGGATTAGGACGCTGGCGCCGGAAGTCAAAGTGAGGATGGCTCATGGCGGCATGCCGGTGGCCGAATTGGAAGCGGCCATGGCGGATTTCTATGACGGCAATTTCGACGTACTTGTCTCGACCGCGATCATTGAATCTGGCCTTGATTTGCCACGGGTCAATACGATGATCGTGCACCGCGCCGATATGTTTGGCCTTTCGCAGCTCTATCAATTGCGTGGCCGTATCGGGCGCTCGAAATTGCGCGGCTACGCCTATTTTACCCTGCCGCCGGCACATAAGGTGACACCGACGGCGCGCAAGCGGCTAGAAGTGATTCATCGCCTCGACAGTCTTGGCGCCGGGTTTAGCCTGGCCAGCCACGATATGGATATTCGCGGCGCCGGAAACTTGCTTGGCGGTGAACAGTCAGGTCATATCCGTGAAGTGGGTATCGAGCTCTATCAGCATATGTTGGAAGAAGCAGTTGCCCAGGCGCGGGCCGAAGCCGACGGCGCGTCCGACGCACCGGTGGTTGAATGGTCGCCGCAAGTTAGCCTTGGCACGGCGGTGTTGATCCCGGAGAGCTATGTTGAAGACTTGGATGTGCGCCTGGCGTTGTACCGCCGCGTGTCACGCCTTGAAGACAGCGCCGAGATTGAGGAGTTTGTCGATGAACTGGCCGACCGGTTCGGCCCGGTACCTGAAGAAGTGCGTTATCTCCTCGATATCGTCGCCATCAAACGGTTGTGCCGCACGGCCGGTGTGGAGCGGATAGACGCCGGTCCTAAAGGCGCGGTATTGACCTTCCGCGAGGATACCGCGGTCAGTCCCGAACAGCTAATCGCCCATATCGCCAACCCTTCGCACGGACTCCGCCTCCGCCCCGACAACAAGCTCGTCGTCACACGAAACTGGCCGGTGGCGGAGCAGCGCCTCGAAGGTGTTCAACGTGTGCTCTCAACTTTGGGCAAAATGGCCGCGTAGATCTGAATTGCCGGTGCGGCGCTGCCACTACCTCGTGACGTCGGCGGCGGAATAGCGGCCCTACTCAGACCTATCGTCCGCCAATTCATTGACCTTAGCCGCCATGATGAAGTCATTCTGGTGCAGGCCCTTGATCTTGTGTGTGTAGAACAAAACACTGCAGTAGCCCCAACCGAAGGTGATATCCGGGTGGTGGCTTTCGGCTTCGGCGAGCGCGCCGACCTTGTTGACGAACGCCAATGTGGTGGCGAAATCGCTAAGTTTGAATTTGCGTCGAATTTTGGTGGCATCGTCGAGCAGTTCCCAACCCGGCGCGCCGGCAAGCAATTCCTGCGCTGACGACAGTTCCAGGGGCGCCACGCCGCCGCGGCAAGGAACGCAGGTCTGTTGTGTCAAATCCATGATCTCTCCTCCTAGAACCTCATATAAACCATTTTATGTTGCGTCACATGCAAGCTGTTGAGAGAATCGCCGCAACCGGCAGTTCAAACGCCGGAAGGGGTGTCGTCTGTGGTGGTTACATAATGGATGTGGCGGCGAAAATTGCCAGCGATACGGCCGGCGTCAGCCTGCCTCTTCGCGACGCGGCGGCGCGCAGCGTCACGATTTTGGGCTCCACCGGCTCTATTGGCCGAAGTACCATCGACCTCCTGCAACGGCACAAGGATTCCTTCACGGTAGAAGCATTGACGGCGCACAGCAATATCGAGCTGTTGGCCGAACAAGCGCGGCAAACCGGCGCTAAAATGGCTGTCACCGCCGATCCTAAACGCTACAAGGATCTCAAGGACGCGCTGTCGGGGACGAATATCAGTGCCGCTGCGGGGGCCGAGGCGGTAGAGGAGGCCGCCGCCCAGTCAGCCGACTTCGTGATGGCCGGAATTGTCGGCGCTGCAGGACTTGGCCCGACCATGGCGGCGGTTAAACGCGGCGCCATAGTTGGCCTGGCCAACAAGGAATGTTTGGTTTGCGCCGGCGAATTGATGTTGCGCGAAGTTGAGCACGCTGGCGCGACCCTGCTACCGGTCGATTCCGAACATAACGCCATATTCCAGGTATTTGATTTCGAACGCGAGGCCAGCGTAGCGCGCATTATTCTGACTGCTTCCGGCGGGCCGTTCCGCAGCGCTGATATGGAGCTTATGGCCAACGCCACGCCGGAGCAGGCGGTCGCCCATCCCAATTGGGACATGGGAGCGAAAATCAGTGTCGATTCGGCGACCATGATGAACAAGGGCCTGGAGATGATAGAGGCCTTTCATCTGTTTCCGGTGTCGGTGGCGCAAATCGATGTGTTGGTGCACCCGCAATCCGTGATTCACAGCATGGTGGAATATATTGACGGCTCTGTGTTGGCCCAACTCGGGACGCCCGACATGCGCACGCCGATTGCCTATTCATTGGCCTGGCCGGAGCGCATCAGCACACCGAGCGCCAAGCTCGATCTTGCGGAGATGACGACATTGACCTTTGAAAAACCTGATTTGCAGCGATTTCCTTGCTTGCGACTGGCGCAAGAAGCGCTGAACGAAGGCGCGGCGGCGGCGATCGTTCTCAACGCCGCCAACGAAGTCGCCGTGCGCGGCTTTCTCGACAAGAATATCGGCTTTATGGATATCCCGCGGGTCGTTGAAGCCTGTCTTGAACGCTATGAAACGGGTCCTGTGACATCGATCGATGCGGTCAAACAGATCGACGCTCAAACACGCATGGTCGCCGACGAAAAAATTGTAAAATTATAATGTTATCAATGGTTAACGACAGTTATATAATCTTTAATTTTAACGACGATTGATGTGACTGGCAGTGAAATGACCGGGCGGATGGCGGATCAAATCGAGGCCGGCGACGATGCACGGCAGTTGATCGACGCCAATATGGAGAATTTTCCCGTCGGCTCATTTCTCATCCCGCGCGAGTTTCGCCCGCACGTCCATGCTTTCTATATTTTCGCCCGCAAAGCCGATGATATCGCCGATTCGGCGGATATCGCGGCGCAGGAGAAAGTGGCACGGCTCGAGACGGCGCAACTCGCCCTTGGCGTCGATGAGACGGCCCTGCCTGATTGGGCGCTATCCTATCATCAAAGCTTGCTATCGAACGGCAACTCACCGGCGAATGGGCGCGATCTGCTTTCTGCTTTTATCCAGGACGCAACCAAGCTGCGTTATCGCGATTGGAACGATTTGATCGATTATTGCATGCGCTCCGCCGCGTCCGTCGGCCGGGTGATGTTGGACATTCACGGCGAAAGAGACGCGGATATCGAGGGCTCAGATGCGCTTTGCTGTGCCTTGCAGGTGCTCAACCATTTACAGGATTGCAAAAAGGATTATTTGGCTCTTGACCGCGTCTATTTGCCCGAACCGTGGCTCATCGAGGCTGGCGGCAGCGTCGAGGATCTGGCGCGTGACCGCGCGACACCAGCCGTGCGCCGGGTGATCGACCGCTGCCTGGACGAGACGGAAACATTGTTGCGGCGTGCCGAGACGATGCCGCGCAGCGTGCGCCGCCGCGGCCTCCGTTGGGAAAGCGCCTTTATCCTCAAGCTCGCCTGGGCTTTGGCGCGGCGGCTCAGACGGGAAGATCCCGTTGCCGGACGCGTCGAGGTGAGCAAAGCCGGCTGGCTGTCCTGCGGGTTGCACGGCATTCTTAGCGCATGGTGAGGTGGCCATGGTAGGCGCCGATCAGGCGGGACAACTGCCGCCGGATTTCGCCGGCCTGCCCATACCGGCAACAGACGAACCCAAACGCTACGTCGCCGACGTGACGCGCGCGTCGGGCTCGTCATTCTTTCTGCCGATGATGCTGTTGCCGCGGCCGCGCCGCGAAGCCATGTTGGCACTCTACGCATTCTGCCGCGAAACCGACGACGTCGCCGACGAAATCGAGGATTCTGTCCTCTCCAGCGCGCTAATCAAGGCCTGGGCGGAGGAGATCGAAGCGCTGTTCGCGGGGCATCCCAAACATCCGGTGAGTCACGCCCTGGTCACGCCGATAGAGCGCTATGGATTACCGAAGAGTCTTTTTCTCGACATTCTCGAAGGCTTCGAGATGGACCGTTCGGGCGCTATGCTGCGTCCTACCCTCGCCGAATTGGAGCGCTATTGTTATTGCGTCGCCTGCTGCGTGGGCCTGCTCTCGGTAGAGATATTCGGCTATCGCTCGCCGAAAATCCCCGATTTCGCGCTTCATCTCGGCCATGCGTTTCAGCTCACCAATATCCTGCGCGATGTGGCGGAAGATGCCGAGCGCGGGCGCATCTACCTGCCAGCCGAACTGCTCGCTAAACATGGGCTGGAGAACGTCACGCCGGAGGAGATCATTCATGCGCCCGGTGTCGAGGAAGTTTGCGCCGAAGTTGGTGCGATGGCGCGCCGGCGCTTTGCCGAGGCCGCCCGTATGATGCCGTCTTCGGAGCGCCGCCGCATGCGCCCGGCGCTTCTGATGCGCGGCGTTTACAAACCCTATCTCGACCGCATCGAGGCCGGCGGCTTCCGCGTCGACGGGCCGCGCATCAAATTCGGCAAAATGCAAAAAATGTCGATGGTGTTCTCCGCTCTCCTGCGCACGCTGTAGAACTAACGATCTTCAGCGATTAAGCGGGGCAGGATTTCGTTGTCCGCCCGCGCCAAATCCGCGGCGAAATCGATTTCAATCCACGGCAGGCCGGTGATGTCCTCGAAGCCGAAACGGCCTTCGGCTGAATCGAGAAGCACGTCACGGATGGCTTCCTCCATGTAATCTCCGCGCCGGCCATCGGCGATGATGCGCTGGGCTGCGGCCGAGAGATCTCGTGCAGCGGATTCGTCAAAGCGGAAGAAACCGACAGATTCACCGTAATAATCATGCGCCCGATCTAGGGTTTTGCGGAAATCGACCGGATGGCCGGCGGCAATCGCGAGCTTCATCGGCTCTTCGCCGGCTTCGACGTTGCGGTCCAACAAGAAGAGGTTGCGATGCGAACTGGCGATCAGCCGTTCCAGCATGCGCCGGTCGTAGAGCACGTCGCCGTCCATAAGAAAAATATCGCCGCCGCGTGTCATCGCTTCCTCAAGCACCGCCATGGTGACAACGCTGCCTTCGCGGTAGTCGGGGTTATGCACTAGTTCCACATTTCCAGCATTGAGGCGCGCGAGCTCGGCCTCGATATGGGCCGTGCCATGGCCAACGCCGAGGGTGATATCCTTGATACCCACTGCGCCGAGTTGGGTGAGATGCCGTTCCAGCAGACTTTTGTTGCCGAAGCGCAGCAGGATTTTGGGCAAATTTTCCGCCGCTCCGCCGAGCCGGCTGCCAAGGCCGGCGGCGAAGATTACTGCCCGCATGACGCCCGCCCCAGGGCAGGAAGCTGTTGCGGCGCATGCGCTTCGTCGCGGATAATCATACCTTACGCTCTTAGCTCACCTCCTTAACCGGCGCAACCGCATCGCCCGTATCCGCATGACCGATCGACCGCAAACAGAACAAAGCCCTGAGACGGCGCTGCGCAAGGGGCCGTGGGACCAGCGCATTGCGCGCTTTTTGGTGCGTCCGCTGGTGCGCACCCGGGTCACGCCCAATCACATCACCACGCTGCGCCTACTATCGGGGCTGGCCGCTTGTGGCTGCTTGGCGTATGGCGGGGCACCTCTGATCCATTGGGGGGCAGGGCTATTCGCGCTCTCAAATTTTGTCGATCACATGGATGGAGAATTGGCGCGCCTAAGCGGTAAAAGCAGCCGCATCGGTCATCTGTATGATCTCGCTTCCGATGTGGTGGTCCATATCTTGCTGTTCGTCTCGATCGGTATCGGCTTGTCCGATTCCTGGCTGGGCGATGCCGCCTGGATCATGGGAATCGTCGCCGGTATTTCCGTCAGCGGCCTGTTCGCGCTGTTCCAGTATCTCGAAACCCGCATGGGGCAGAAGCAAGCCGGCCTTCCGCGCTACGCCGGCTTTGAGGTGGAAGATGTATTGTATCTGATTGGCCCGGCGATCTGGGGTGGCGGCCTCATTCCGATTCTTATTCTGGCCACCATCGGTGCGCCGTTGTTCGGCGCCTGGGCGCTTATCCGCTACCGCCGCGAAATATTCTGGCCACAAGAAAACGCATCCGAATGAAAACCTTGATCACCGGCGCGACCGGATTTCTTGGCTCCGCCGTGGTGCGCTTGCTTGTGGCCGAAGGTCGAGAAGTCCGCGCGCTTGTCCGTGGAGCAAGCAACTGCCGCAATATCGACGGTCTCGACATAGAGCGTGTGATCGGCGACCTCACCGATAGCGCTTCACTGGGAGCGGCAGCAAAAGGCTGTGATGCGCTCTATCACGTCGCCGCGGATTACCGCCTGTGGATTCCGAAACCCAAGGAGATCTATGACATCAATGTGGACGGCACGCGAAATTTGATGCGGGCGGCGGGCGAGGCTGGTGTGGCACGCATCGTCTATACCTCCAGCGTTGCCGTCCTCGGCCTCACCAAGGACGGGACACCCGCCGATGAAAACCGGCCAGTCGGCCTTAGCGATATGACCGGCCACTATAAGCGCTCGAAATTTCTCGCTGAAGAAGCGGTGCGCGAGATGATCACGCGCGACGGCCTACCGGCAGTGATCGTCAATCCCACCGCGCCGATTGGTGCGCGCGATATCAAACCGACACCGACCGGGCGCATCATCGTCGATTTCGTCAACGGCCGGATGCCGGCTTATGTCGATACCGGGCTCAATCTAGTGCATGTCGATGATTGTGCGCGCGGCCATCTGTTGGCGTTCGAGCGCGGCAAACTGGGGACGCGCTATATCCTTGGCGGTGAGAACCTGACGTTGCGCGATATTCTGCTCAACCTCGGACGGATTACCGGCCGCCCGGCGCCGGGCGTGCGCCTGCCGAACCGCCTACTCATACCGCTTGCCTATGTTGCCGAGGGATGGAGCCGTTTGTCCGGAAACGAAACCCGGCTGACTGTTGATTCCCTCAAAATGGCGCGAAAACGCATGTTCTTTTCTTCCGATAAAGCGGTTCGGGAGTTGGGCTTTGCGTCGCGCTCCGCCGAACAAGCACTGACAGAGGCTGTGCAATGGTTCGGCGAAAACGGCTATTTCAAATCGCCGGTCTTCTCGGCAATCCGATCGACGTAAATTCCTTGCTGATTTTGCCCAGGAACGGGGCATGATATATTCGCGCAATCAGCAAATTGCGCTTGGAATTGGCCGGTCATGGAACCATTTCAAAATTCAGAGGTCGAAGGCGTGTATCGGGCCTATTCCGACAGGCTCAGAGAAAAATTGATGCGATTGCGCCATCTCATATTTGAGACGGCTGCGGAGCTCGAAGATGTCGGCCCGTTGGAAGAAACGTTGAAGTGGGGCCAGCCGAGTTATCTTACCAAGCAATCCAAAAGCGGCACGACAATCCGCGTCGATCAAATCAAATCGAAGCCCAGGCAATATTGCATGATGGTGCACTGCCAAACATCATTGGTCGCGACCTACCGGGAGTTCTATTCAGAGGTTTTACGCTTTGACGGTAAAAGATGCATTGAATTCGACGTCGAAATGGACCCGCCTGAGGATGCGTTGCGCCATTGCATAGAGTTGGCGCTCACCTACCACCGCAACAAGCGCCGCGATCGGCTGCCATTTTGATCCAGAATGGGTCATACACAAGTTTTTCGCAGATTTTCGTTGAATTGCCATTCAGTCGCCGAAACACTACAAGCGCAATGAAATTTGAGTTGGAAGCGGGTCTTTTATGGCTGTAGTTCGGCGAATTCTGTTACTGACGGGCGCGTTATTCTTGGGCGCAATGCTAAGCGGCGGGGTAGCGGCGCAAGACTCCGGCAGCGTCTTGCATGAAATAGCCGCGGCAGGCAGGGCCGCCGACTTGGCGGAAGCACGTGCGGCCACGCCATCCTCCGAGCGCCGTGCTGCAGCAGCACGGTTGAGCGCTGCGGTTATATCGGCATTGGCTAACTATCCTCGGCACGCCACGGCCATCTTGCGAACCGCAATAGCAGCGGCGCCGCGTCACCGAAAATACGTCGCCACCACCGTTGTGGCGGCCTTTCCCGGATATAGAGATCTTGCCTGGCGGGAAGCCAATAACCCAGAATCTGCGCCACTTCTAGTGCGCGCATCGGCTGAGACGGGCGATTCTGGTGCGTCCGATACCTACAGTGATCCGATGCAGTCACACCAAGAATTCGGCTTGAGCGCCGTTGTTATCGGCGGTGGCGGACATGATGTCGGGGCGTTCGGCAACCGCAAGGAATCCGGAAAAGACGTCAATATGGAACTGCGATTCACGCAGTTTGGCGGTTGGTTGTGGGACTTTATACTATCTCCTGAGCCGCATATCGGCGGCCATTTCAATACTGACGACAACACCAATCAACTCTATGTCGGCGGCACCTGGATGTTTGATCTGGGCTGGGGGCTTTTTGCCGGTGGCAGCCTGGGATTTGCGCTGCATGACGGTGAAACCGAAACCGATTTGCTGGATCGCAAGGAATTGGGACTTCCCGTTCTGTTTCGCGAATCAGCGGAGTTCGGCTATCGGATCGACGAGCACCACGGCTTATCGTTTTATCTTGATCACATTTCGAACGCCGGCATTGACGAGAATAATGAGGGTCTGGATACGTTCGGCATCAGATACACATACCGTATTTAAACAATATCAACGGTTTAACCACAGGTTTGTCCACAAAATTAAAGCAAAATGCGCTTGCTCGATTCCTGAGTTGGTGTAATTTATAGCTGGCGCGGAATCGTGAAAAATAAAAATCGAGAAAGTCTTGCGCGCCACGAGGAGGGGTACTGAGCATGCCGGATACGCCATTACTGGATCGCGTGCATACGCCGCAGGATCTCAAGCAATTCTCGGTCAAAGAGATAAAACAGGTATCTGACGAGTTGCGCTCGGAAACCATCGACGCGGTTTCCGTAACCGGCGGCCATCTTGGCGCGGGTCTCGGCGTGGTCGAACTGACCGTCGCGCTGCACTATGTATTCAACACGCCGCACGACCGCCTTATTTGGGATGTCGGCCATCAGGCCTATCCGCATAAAATTCTGACCGGCCGGCGCGAGAGTATCCGCAGCCTGCGTCAGCCGGGCGGGCTCTATGGCTTCACCAAGCGCAGCGAGAGCGAATTCGACCCGTTTGGCGCGGCACATGCGTCAACGTCGATTTCGGCCGGCCTCGGGATGGCGGTGGCGCGCGAATTGCAGGGCGAAAAACGCAATGTGATTGCGGTCATCGGCGATGGCGCGATGACAGGCGGCATGGCCTATGAGGCGATGAATAATGCCGGCGCTATGGATGCGCGGCTGATCGTTATTTTGAACGACAATAAAATGTCAATTGCGCCGGCGGTGGGTGCGCTTAACGCTTACCTGTCGCGCCTTTTATCGAGCCACTCCTATCGCAGCCTGCGCGAGATAGCCAAGCAGTTCTCAAAGAAGCTACCGCGGCCGGTGGGCGAGGCGGCGCGCAAGGCCGAGGAGTATGGCCGCGGTATGGTTACCGGTGGCACCTTGTTCGAGGAATTGGGCTTTTACTACGTCGGCCCGATCGACGGTCACAATGTCGATCATCTGATTCCGATCCTCAACAACGTTAAAGACGACGAAACGCCAGGTCCGGTGCTGATTCATGTAGTGACGCAAAAAGGCAAGGGCTACGAGCCGGCGGAAAATTCAAGCGACAAATACCACGGCGTATCGAAGTTCAATGTCGTCACCGGCGAACAGAAGAAGGGCGCCGCGGGACCGCCTAGCTATACCAACGTCTTCGCCAAAGCGCTGATCAAAGAGGCAGAGCGCGACGAAAGCATCGTTGCCATTACGGCCGCGATGCCGAGCGGCACGGGCATCGATAAATTCGCCGAGGCGTTTCCCGATCGCGCCTTTGATGTTGGAATCGCCGAGCAGCATGCGGTCACCTTTGCCGCTGGCATGGCGACGGAGGGGTTGAAGCCGTTTGCAACAATCTATTCGACTTTCCTGCAGCGTGCTTACGATCAGATCGTGCATGACGTGGCGATCCAGTCCTTGCCGGTACGCTTTGCCATCGACCGAGCGGGGTTGGTCGGCGCCGACGGCCCGACCCATGCCGGCAGCTACGACATCACCTATCTTTCAACCCTGCCTGGATTCGTGGTCATGGCGGCGTCCGATGAGGCCGAATTAACACGCATGGTGCGCACGGCGGTCGAGATTAATGACCGGCCCTGCGCCTTCCGCTACCCGCGCGGCGAAGGAACCGGCGTTGAAATTCCCGAGGTGCCCGCGGCCCTCGAAATCGGAAAAGGGCGAATTTTGCGCGAAGGCACGTCGATTGCGATCCTTTCGTTGGGCGCGCATTTGAAGGAGAGTCTCGAAGCGGCGGATGAATTGCAGGCGCATGGACTCTCTTGCACCGTCGCCGATGCGCGTTTCGCGAAGCCTTTGGATGAGGACATGATCCGCCGTTTGGCGCGCGAGCATGAGGTCATGATCACTATTGAAGAAGGCGCCATCGGCGGATTCGCGGCGCATGTTCTTCAGTTTCTGGCCAAGGACGGTTTGCTCGACAACGGCCTCAAGATTCGCCCGATGACGTTGCCGGACCGCTTCATCGCACACGGCACGCCGGGTGGCATGTACGCGGATGCCGGCATGACGACCATGGATATCGTCAAAACAGCATTAGCGGCGCTCGGCAGCAATTCGGCGATGGCCGACTTGACGGCTTAAGCCTGCGAAGGTCCGGACCCCAACGGTATCGTGACCCAAGTCTCGCAATCCCTTCGGAGTGCCGAAACCTTAGCCGCAAGCGCGGCCACTGAGGATGCTAAACTAGTTTCTGTGTCTGACGAGGACCTGCAACGGGTCATCGAAGATGCCGCCGGAGAATTGCGTGACGCGCGGCGCGAAGACGGGCATTGGCTGTTCGAACTCGAGGCCGATGCGACTATTCCCTCGGAGTATGTACTGCTCAATCATTTTGTCGATGAAATCGATGATGCTGTTGAAGCTCGGCTCACGACCTATATTCGCTCGCGCCAAGGCGCGCATGGCGGGTGGCCGCTGTTTCATGGCGGCGAGTTCGATATGAGTTGCACGGTCAAAGCCTATTTTGCCTTGAAGCTGGTTGGCGATGACCCCGACGCGACGCATATGAAAAAGGCACGCGAGGCCGTTCTGGCGCATGGCGGCGCGGCACGCTGTAATGTGTTTACGCGCACGACGCTCGCCCTGTTCGGCCAGGTACCGTGGCGCGCGGTCCCTTCGATGCCGATCGAAATTATGTATTTTCCGCGCTGGTTTCCCTTTAGCCTCAGCAAGATTTCGTACTGGTCGCGCACCACCTTGGTGCCACTTCTTGCGCTCATGACGCTTCGCCCGCAGGCGAAAAACCCGCGCAACATCGATATCCATGAATTGTTTGTTACACCGGCATTTCAGGAACGCCACTATTTTCAAGGCCAGCAGGGCATAGGGCGGCTCTTTCTCGGCGCCGACCGAATGTTGAAGGTTTATGAAAGAATTATGCCGATGGCGCTTCGCCGGCGCGGGATCGACCGTGCGCTCGCCTGGTGCATGACGCGGATGAACGGCGAGGATGGGTTGGGCGCGATTTTTCCGCCGATGGCCAATTTGCTGATGGTTTTGGATAGCCTCGGCTATCCACAGGAACATGAAACCCGCAAGACGGTTCGGCGCTCGCTCGACCTTCTACTGACTGAACCCATCGACGGCAGCCAATATTGCCAACCCTGTATGTCTCCAATTTGGGATACCGGTCTTGCCGCGCTAGCGATGATGGAGACCGGCGAGGAACCCGACGGAGAGGGGATGCAACCCACCAATGAATGGATGGTGGCGCGCCAAATTACCAACGTCAAAGGGGATTGGGCTGATACTAGACCTCACGCGCCGGCCGGAGGCTGGGCGTTTCAATATAACAATGACTACTATCCCGATGTCGATGACACGGCTGTGGTCGCCATGGCTCTCGACCGCGCCGACCGGGAAAAATATAGCAAGCCGGTGCGCCGCGCCGCCGCCTGGATTGAAGCCATGCAAAGCTCGAACGGCGGCTGGGGTTCATTCGACGCAGAAAATGAAAAATATTACCTCAATCACATTCCGTTTGCCGATCACGGCGCCTTACTTGATGCGCCGACCGTCGATGTAAGTGCCCGCTGTATCGGTTTTCTGGCACAGCTCGATTATTCTAAAGAACACCCTGCGATGAAAAAGGGCCTCGATTTTTTGCTGCGCGAGCAAGAGGAAAATGGCTCCTGGTTTGGCCGTTGGGGCACAAATTATATCTATGGCACTTGGTCCGTCTTATGCGGTCTTGCCATCGCCGACGTCGATACAGATTCAGCGCCGGTTCGCAAGGCCGTGGCGTGGCTCGAATCAAAACAGCGCGAGGACGGGGGCTGGGGCGAAACGGGAGACAGTTATTATCCTGAGCGGACGGAAAAATCCTTCGCCAAATTGAGCACACCGTCGCAAACCGCCTGGGGCGTGCTCGCTCTTCTTGCGGCGGGTGAAGTCAACAGCGAGGCGGTGCGACGGGGCGTTAATTTTCTCCTTAGCGCCGAGCGCAGCGGGCCAAAATGGAATGAAACGGAATATACAGCGGTCGGATTTCCACGCGTGTTCTATCTTCGCTACCATGGCTATAGTGCCTATTTTCCGCTTTGGGCGCTGGCGCGATACCGCTCCTTGAAGGACCTAAACGACCCGCGAACGCCCTACGGAATGTAGCATCATGTCGGCGCCCCCTGGCTTTCGTAACGTCGGATTCGTCTGCGGTTTGCAAAATGAGGCGCGCTGCTTGACGGCTGCCGGCATCGAAAAACGCATCGCAATTTCAGGCGCGCGAACGGCACGCGCTGTGGAAGTGGCGCAGAATCTGCTCTCGGACGGCGCCGAATCGCTGGTCAGCATCGGTCTGGCCGGCGGGCTCGATCCGCGTCTTGGCCCGGGCGCCGTCATCGTTGCCGAGCGTGTTATCGGCTGGCAAGGGCCGTTTCCAAGCGGCCGCCGCCGTTTGAAATTAGGCGATTTGGCGCGCCGGCCGGTCGATGAAGATGAAGATGAAGATGAAGATGAAGAAGTGGTGTCCGAGCCAGAGAAAACCAAAACGGAATTCGCGGTCGATCCCGACCTCCGGAGCCAGTTGCTAGGCGTGCTTGGCGATAAGACGTGGAGCGGGACGGTTATCGGGGTCGATCAAGCCGTCCGGTCGCAGGATGAGAAGCTAGGCCTATACGCGAACACAAATGCATTGGTTTGCGATATGGAAAGCCATGCGGTGGCCAAAGCGGCGCACGATTCGGATGTACCGTTCGCGGTGCTGAGGATCGTCTCCGACCCGTCCAACAGATATATTCCCGAAGCGGCGATTGCCGGCGTGACGGAAGCAGGCGAGGTATCCATCGGCCGCGTCTTGCGGGGAGTGGCGATACGCCCCTGGGAGATGCCGGAGATGTTATCGCTTGCCTTCGATGCGCGAATCGCTTTCGCTGCGTTACGCCGCGTGGCTCGCCGGAGCGCTCCGCTTTTTCGCGCCGTCGGGTGACGGCGAATTGCCGCCGCCTTCGATTTCCTCGAGCATGGTCTCGACATGGGTTTCAAATAGATATTCCGCCGGTCGCGCGTTCTTCAAATCGATCTCAGGTGCGAGCCGCCCGGTCGTCCTGACACCGCGTAAATTCACCCAAAGCGCCTTCAGCGGGTTGGACAGCGTATCTTCGACGGCGGTTGCCTCGTATCCGCAATGAACCATGCAGTCGGCACATTTTTCATATTTTCCCGTGCCGTATTTGTCCCATTCCGTGTCTTCCATGAGCTCCTGGAATGTCTCCGTGTAGCCCTCACCCAACAGATAGCACGGCTTCTGCCAGCCGAAGATGTTGCGGGTCGGATTTCCCCACGGCATGCATTCATAGGTTTCGTTGCCGGCGAGGAAATTGAGGAACAGGCTGGATTGGCTGAACCGCCATTTCTTGTTTTTGCCGAGACGGAATATTTCGCGGAACAAGGTCTTGGTCTTTGAGCGGTTTAAAAAATGCTCTTGGTCCGGCGCGCGCTCATAGGAATAGCCGGGCGACATGGTGATGGCGTCAATCTTCAGATCGTGGGTTACGAAATCGAAAAACTCCGCCACATGTTCCGGCGCGTGGCCGTCGAACAGGGTGGAATTCACATTGACGCGAAAGCCCCTTGCTTGCGCTTCCTTGATCGCGGCGACGGCGCGCTTGAAGGTTCCCTTTTGATTGACTGCCTTGTCATGCTCTTCTTCCAGGCCGTCGAGATGTACCGAAAAGGTCAAATAAGGGCTCGGCGTGTATTGCTCAAGCTTTTTACCCATTAGCAAGGCGTTGGTGCAGAGATAGACGAATTTCTTGCGCGCCACGATGCCTTCGACAATTTGCTTCATCTCGGGATGAATCAGCGGCTCGCCGCCTGGAATGGATACCACCGGCGCACCGCATTCATCGACCGCCGCCAAGCAGTCTTCCAAGCTCAGGCGCTGATCGAGGATTGCCGCCGGATAATCGATTTTGCCGCAACCGGGGCAGGCGAGGTTGCACTTGAACAATGGCTCCAGCATAAGCACCAGCGGATACCGTTTGGTCCGGCGGATGCGCTTTGACAACACATAAGCGCCAACGCGAATTTGTTGTATGAGAGGTACCGACATTTTTCTATACGGCCTTTCCGATTTTCGCGTTCTGGCTAAGGCGCCGTGATTTGATCATGGCCGGGCGTGCGGCCATCTTCACCCGCGCGGACAAGTTCTTCCGGTAATTTAAAGCGCACACGCTCTTTGATTCCATCCTGGAACTTGAGCTCGACGTCAGAAAATTCGCGCAGCTTCTCGTATAATTCGCGCACCAACTGCTCAGGCGAAGAAGCACCGGCGGTAATGCCGACCCGATCCACGCCGGCGAACCAGCCATGGTTCAAATCGCTTGCGTCCTCGACGAGATAGGTGGGCACGCCCATTTCCTCGCCAATCTCGCGCAGGCGGTTCGAGTTGGAACTGTTGCGCGCACCTACCACCAAGATGAGTTGAACGTCTTCGGCAAGTGCGCGCACAGCAGCTTGGCGATTCTGCGTCGCGTAGCAAATATCTTTGACGTCGGGGCCGGATATTTTCGGGAAGCGCTTTTTCAATGCCTCGATAACCTCGCGCGTGTCATCGACGCTGAGCGTGGTCTGCGTCACGTATGCCACTTTATCGGGGTTGTTCACGATGACGGACTGCACTTCTTCAGCGGTAGCGACGATCTGTGGTCCTTTGCGCAACCGGCCGCTGGTACCTTCGACCTCGGGGTGGCCTTCATGTCCGATGAGGATAACTTCGTCGCCATCGGATTCGTAACGCTGCGCCTCGACATGAACTTTGGCAACGAGCGGGCAGGTTGCGTCGATCACCGGCAGTCCGCGTTTGCGCGCCTCGATCTCGACGCTCTCCGCTACGCCATGCGCACTGAAGATCGTCACCGCGCCCTCGGGTACTTCACTCACTTCATCAACGAAGATCGCGCCTTTTTCCCGAAGTTCAGCAACGACGCGTTTGTTGTGGACGATTTCGTGCCGCACATAGACCGGCGGTCCATAGACTTCGATGGCGCGCTCGACGATCTCGATGGCGCGCTCGACACCGGCACAAAAGCCCCTCGGTTCCGCTAATATTACCTGCATCGATTGGTCCCAATATCTGGCAGTTCCTACCGGCACTTGTAGCCAAGGCTGGGGAAGCTTACAAGCTTAGCGGTGAATTTAGCCGCTTCAGATGTTAGCCGCAATCGGCGAACATCCACCATTTTTTTGAGGATTTCGCGTCCCTGCGAGCAAATATTAGGCCGTCGCTTTCAGGATCGGCAACTGCCATGACCCAATTAACCATTCGTTGCGCTAGGTTTTCCGCGGATACTCCCGCTATTCGTGACCTCGTCCGGGAATATATCGCTACAATTAACGAAAACGCTTGCCGGGATGAGGTGAAATCCGGCTTGCGCGCGTTGCCCGCACCTTATGACGCGCCGGGCATTGGCTATGTGCTTGCGCTTCAGGACGAATTTGTGGCCGGCGGCGCGGCGTTTGCTAGACTCGATGAGAGCGCTGCGGAATTGACCCGCCTTTACGTGCGCCCGACCTATCACGGTGCGGGCATCGCCCGGGCGCTGGTCTCGCGCGTTCTGGCGGAAGCGGCAGCGGCGGGCCATCGCCGCATGGTTCTGCACACGCTGCCGAATTGGCGCGCCGCGAGGGCTCTCTATGACAAACTGGGATTCAAACCGATTCCAGCGTATGCTGGCGTCGCCGTGGCCGAAGCCCTATGCTATGCGCGCAATATCTACTTAGCCGGCGACCGAAGCGACAGAAATGAAGCAGAAACGTCACGCTGAAATCGCCGGTGGAGGCTTTACTGGCCTGACGCTCGCCACGGCGCTGGCGGGGCACGGCTGGTCGGTACGGGTTCACGAACGGGCGCCTCAGGTGCGCGATTTTGGTGCCGGAATTTGGCTGTGGGAAAATGGTGTCCGCGTGCTCAATGCCATCGGCGCAGCCGACGAAGCGCTTTCTGGTTGCACCGAAGTGCCGGACTGGCGGAGCTGGGACAGACACGGGCGCCTCATCGATCAAATCGCGTTTGGCCCACCTTACTCGCGCGTCTTCTGCATGCCGCGCGAACAGCTCTTGCAGGCGATGCTGGCCGCAGCGGTCCGAGCCGGCGCCGAGGTGGTGACAGGTTCGGAAGCCGTGGCGGCCGAACCCGGCGGCAAATTGGTGACCGCCGATGGAACATCGTGGCCGGCGGACCTCGTCGCCGCGGCCGACGGCGTCAGGTCAAAGGTCCGAGATTCGCTCGATTTGTTGGCGAGCAGGCACAGCCATATCGACGGCGCCATCCGTCTTCTGGTGCCTCATGTGGCGAGCGAATATGACGCTGTGGAATCGGTCCGCATCAAAGAATGGTGGCGCGGCAGCCGGCGCGTGCTCTACACGCCGTGCAACAGAGAGATCTTCTACATCTGTCTGACCATGCTGGCGAGAGATCGGGAGGCAACAGCTGTACCCGTGCGCAAGGATGTTTGGAAACGAAGTTTCCCGCATCTCGAATCGATCATCGACCGCTTCAGCGAGGAAGGGCGGTACGATCGTTTCGAGACCACCAAGTTGAAGCGCTGGTCCAAAGGGCGGGTCGTAGTTTTGGGTGACGCCGCGCATTCCATGTCGCCGGGACTCGGCCAGGGCTGCGGCACGTCGATCGTCAACGCCCTGACACTCGCCAACATGTTGGAAGACGACACCGACATAACCCGCGTCTTCGAGCGCTGGGAAGCGAGCCAACGCCCGCTTGCCGAGCATACGCAGCGTTGGTCGAAAATAACCTGGCCTCTCATCCCGTGGCCTGCCTGGTGCGCGCGCGCCTATTACAACCTGCCCGCCGGCGCCGCCTGGATCTCTCGGCAACGGCGGCGTCCCTCAGAACATATCGTCTACGGCACCGAAAAATTAGCGCAGTGGATGCCGCCGAAACTAGGGACGGCGAAGGGGGAAGCCCTGACCGAGTAAGTCAGGCCGGTCGCTAAAGGGTCGCCAGTGCCTGATCCAGATCGAAGATGATATCGTCGATCGTCTCAATGCCGACCGAGAGACGCACCACATCCGGGCCAACGCCCGCACCCTCCAATTGCTCTTCCGTAAGCTGACGGTGAGTCGTTGATGCGGGATGAATGATGAGGCTGCGTGTATCGCCGATATTGGCCAAGTGGGAAAACATGTTGACCTTATCGACGACCTTGATGCCGGCGTCATAACCTCCTTTGAGGCCGAAGGTGAAGACCGCGCCACAGCCTTTCGGTAAGTATTTCTTTGCCAGCGAGCGAAACGGGCTGGATTTAAGCCCCGGATAGGAGACCCACGCGACCTGGGGATGCGCTTCAAGATATTCCGCGACGGCCTGGGCATTGCTGCAGTGGCGCTCCATGCGCAAGGGCAATGTCTCCACGCCTTGCAACAAATTCCAAGCTCCGCTCGGCGATAGGGCGGGGCCGAAATCCCGTAGCCCCACCGCGCGAGTTTTCATTGTGAACGCAAAATCACCGAAAGTTTCACCAAACGTCAGCCCATGATAGGCAACGTCAGGCTGGGTGAGGGCTGGGAATTTATCGTTCTGAAACCAATCAAATTTTCCAGACTCAACGATAACACCGCCCATGGTATTGCCGTGTCCGCCGATGAATTTGGTGGCTGAGTGAATAACAATATCGGCGCCCCACTCGAAGGGCCGGCATAGATAGGGTGAGGCAAGAGTATTGTCGACGACCAGAGGCACGCCATGACGGTGCGCGACTTCCGCAATACTCTCTATGTCCAAAACCACGCCGCCAGGGTTGGCAAGGCCCTCGCAGAATATGAATTTGACCTTGTCGGTCATCGCCTCTTCAAAATTTTCAGGCGCTGACGGATCGACAAAATGACAATTCCAGCCGAGCCTCGGAAAACTAGTGGAGAATTGCGTTACCGAGCCGCCATAGAGATTGCGCGAAGCAATAAATTCATCGCCGCTCGCCATCAACGTGAAGCCGGTGAGAAACTGCGCGGCATGGCCGCTGCCCACTGCAACTGCGCCGCGCCCGCCTTCGAGTGCGGCGACGCGCTCTTCCAACACAGCAACAGTGGGGTTTGTCAGGCGAGAATAGATAAAGCCGAAGGTCTGTAGGTTAAACAGTTCCGCCGCATGGTCGGCGTCGTCGAAAACATAGGCGGTGGTTTGATATATCGGCGTTGAACGGGCGCCGGTTACGGCATCGGGCCGCGCGCCAGCATGAACCGCAAGTGTTTCCAAACCATATTCGCGCGGCCCATCCGGAGTTTGTTTTGTTTTGCTCATATTCTGGGTGGCCTCAAAACTTTGGCGGTTACAATTTTCGTATTGATTCCGCACCACCCCAATTCGCCGGAGAGGCGGGCAAATTCGATCTTCGGGCAGCGATTCATGATGACGGTTAAACCGGCTGCCTCGGCCAATTCGGCGGCCTTGTCATTACGCACCGTAAGCTGCATCCAAAGCACCTTGATCTTCTTCTCTTCCATGTTCGCGATGACATCCTTGGCAATGCCATAAGCATCCTCGGAGGAGCGGAACACATCCACCATATCGAATTCGCCGGGATAGTCCGCGAGATTGCTATACACTTTTTGGCCGAGAATTTCGGTGCCGGCGCTCTTCGGATTAATCGGAATAACCCGATAGCCTTTCTTCAACAGATATTTCATGGCGTAGAAACTGGGCCGCTTCCACGTGGCGCTAGCGCCGACCATGGCAAACGAGCGAACTTTGCTGAGAATGTCGCGCAATGTTGTGTCGGAGTAATAATCGTGATGCGGTGCATAGACGAGCGGATGACCGTCGGTCGATTTGATGGCGACATCTACCATATTTGGGCCCTTCGAAATTGCTGCCTATCGCTGTGGTCAAGTGGCTTAGGCGCCTGCGGAATGCGCTTGATTTTAGACCGGCTCATCTTGACGGTCCTTGCCTCACTTGCCTCACTTGCCTCACTTGCCGCGCCAGACCGGCGGGCGCTTTTGTAAAAAGGCGTCGATACCTTCTTCGGCATCCTTGGCCATCATATTTTCCGTCATCACCTGGCTGGCATGGTCATAGGCTTCATCCAGCCCCATTTCGAGCTGGCGATAGAACGCTTCCTTGCCGATCGAGACGGTGAGGGGGGATTTTGCGGCGATTTTATCGCATATGTCATCGACCACCCGATCGAGTTCCGCATCGGCAACGGCATGGTTTATCAAGCCCCATTTTTCCGCCAATACGGCGTCGACCGCTTCGCCAGTCAGCAACATTTCCATGGCGGCTTTGCGCGAGACATTGCGGCTCAACGCGACCATCGGCGTCGAACAGAACAGGCCAATGTGGACGCCGGGGGTGCAGAAACGCGCGCTCATGCCCGCGACAGCCAAGTCGCAACTCGCCACCAGTTGGCAGCCCGCCGCAGTGGCCATGCCCTGAACCCGTGCGATCACCGGCTGCGGCAGTTTGACGATGCTGGTCATCAATGTCGCGCATTGGCCAAACAGCGCCTGGTAGGCTTCGCGGCCGGGATTGGCGCGGATTTCCTTGAGATCATGTCCGGCGCAGAATATTTCGCCCGCCGCGGCAATAACGACGACCCGCACATTCGCGTCAGCGCGGATTTCGTCCAGCTCCGCCTGCAGCGCCGCCATCAACCCGGTCGACAAGCTGTTGCGCGCTTGCGGCCGGTTGAGGGTCAGTTTGACCACACCGCCGGCGTCGCTGCGCAGCAGTGGCCTATCTTCCTGTGGTTGCTTCTGAGCGCTTATTGCCATGGCCTATTTTCCTGGATTATTGTCGGAATATATAACGCACGGCGCACAACCCGACAGCCACCCGGGATAGATCAGCTCACTACTCTAATACCACTTCTTAAATAAATGAAATAACACACTCTTTCAAGTTGACTGCGTGATTTCCCGTGACATACTGCCGCCTCTTTGAAGCGCCGCGCCGTCTTTCTTTTACACAGGCAATATATGTCATGAAAACCTACTCGGCCACTCCCAAGGACATCGTCAAGAAATGGCTGTTGATCGATGCCGAGGATATTGTCCTCGGGCGTCTCGCGGTCATCGCTGCCACCCGTCTCCGCGGCAAGCATAAGCCGACCTATACCCCGAATATGGATTGCGGCGACAATGTCATCGTGATCAACGCGGAAAAAGTTAAGCTCACCGGCAACAAGCTCCAGGACAAAATCTATTACCGCCACACCGGCTATCCCGGCGGTATTCGCAGCCGCACCCCGGCGAGCATATTTGCCGGACCCACACCGGAAACTGTGGTGTCGTTGGCAATTCAACGCATGATTCCGAAGGGGCCACTTGGCCGCAGGCAGATCAGCAATCTTAAGGTCTATGCCGGTTCTGAACATCCACATGAGGCGCAGCAACCTGAAATTCTTGACGTCGCCGCCATGAACCCGAAGAACAAGAGGAGCACGATCCGTGGCTGAGGAAGAAACCCGCACACTCGACAGCTTAGCCGAACTGAGCCAAGTCGCGGAACCGGTCGTAGACGACAGCGCGCCGGAGCCGTCGATCGACCCGCAAGGCCGCACCTATGCCACCGGTAAGCGCAAGGATGCCGTGGCGCGGGTATGGATCAAGCCGGGCACCGGCCAGATCACGGTCAACAAGCGCCAAGTGGAAGTCTATTTTGCCCGCCCAGCGCTGCGCATGATTATCAATCAGCCGTTTGACGCCACCAACAGGCGCGATCAGTACGACATCGTCTGTACAGTGGGCGGCGGCGGCCTTTCCGGGCAAGCCGGTGCGGTGCGCCACGGCCTATCACGCTGCCTCGTCGCGCGTGAACCGGATCTCAGGAAAGTACTGAAAGCGGGCGGCTTTCTCACCCGCGACAGCCGCGTCGTCGAGCGTAAAAAATACGGCAGAGCCAAAGCGCGACGAAGCTTCCAGTTCTCCAAGAGATAATCTGAGAAATATAAAATATCGTTATAAATTAAGGGGTTGGATGTTTTCCAACCCCTTTTTCTTTGAGGCGCATTTGAGGCGCAATTAAGAAAAACTGCGAGTTTCCCAAACCTAAAACTTGACGATTATGCGCAAAAGAGACACTTTTAGTTTCCAGTTCTCCATATTGGAAACCAGTTCTCAAAAAGGCGCAGGGAATGTCGGCGACATACAGAGATAGACACGACAGCAAAATCTACGGGAGTAGGTTGATTATCTTTCGCAGGAAAGACGCACCAGAGGGTGGGGCATTTTCCTTTCGGGCAAAGATAGACGGGAACAAAGGATACATTCGTAGAACCCTAAAAGAAACTAACCCAGATAAAGCGTTGGTCTTGGCAGAGCAGGAGTATGAAAATCTGCGTGTAAGACACAAGGGTGGTTTCTCCCTCAAAGAACTCTCCGTTGATAAGTTCTTTGATGCGTGGATACAGACGCAGAAGACCCGTCTTACCGATAGTCGGTATAAGTGGAAGACCTCTGTTTATGAGCGTTATGTC
>Ga0114999_10001832_pt1 | contig 28969 bp, 16 predicted proteins | sample ArcticOcean_MG_C_3_FD_89820 | JGI IMG/M metagenome (GOLD analysis project Ga0114999, IMG submission 89820) | Marine microbial communities from western Arctic Ocean - ArcticOcean_MG_CB8_126 | ecosystem: Environmental > Aquatic > Marine > Oceanic | place: Arctic Ocean: Canada Basin | collected...
TCAAGTCGAACGCCCGCGGCTTCCGCAACTTTGCGAACTACCGCACCCGCATCCTGTTCTTCTGTGGAAAACTGAAACTCAAACCGTGCTGAAAACACCCATTAAAATCGGTGAAGAACCTCTACGACGAACTTCTCAAATTGCCGAACGAAACCGAGGCGATTCGAACCCTGAAAGCGGAAGTTCGCAGGCAGGTCGCTCTCAACGCCGAATTGCCAAACCCGGGGACTGCGCCGGGGGCCGTGACGGTTCTACCCAAGAGCGGCAAGCCGGCGGCCACGGCTGGAAAGGACCAGCCGCTCGATCTCATTCAGTTGGCGACCACGTACGTCGATGCCGTCGGCGTGATGGAACTGGCACAGCTTAAAATGAAGAGGATAGATAAGCTTGCAGATCGCAATGTCGTCACACAATTGGAGGCGGACTCGGCCCGGGTGGCGACGAAGACCGCAGAGCGAAAAGTGGCACTGCTCAAAACGATAATTGAACAGGAAATCGAAGATACAAGCGAAAATCGCAAAGCCGCCGAAGTTCAGCTGAAATTTGAGCAGCGGCTTGTCAAGAAGGGTTACGCGAATCAGACGCCCAGCGCATCGCGAATCCGTCAACTGGACGGCCGGCTGCGGACACTGCAATTGATCCTCAAACCGTAATTGGAGTTGTTGTCCCGCCAATCGCACGCGGGGCGTTGCCCCGCCGCTAAACTTCATACCGAAAGAACAGCAACGCCGTCGAACCCCAGTAGTAGGCCGAAAATGCGAGCGCAGTCAGCAGCACTTCCCAGAAAATGGGTTTTGCATGGCGGCGTGCCAGCCGACCGCTGAGCAACAAAAACGGCAACGCCGGCAGGAACCCGGCGAGAAATACCCATTCGGTCACCAGGCTGAGCCGGCGGCAAATCAGAAAGTACGCGAGACAAACACCGACAAAGCCGAGGGCCACAGCGCGCGATCGCCACGATTGCCAGCGATCGGCCGGATGTGTCTTTTCCATCCCGATCTGGTAGACGGTGGCCTGAAACGCCACAAACAACGCCACCGGCCAGGTAAACACAAACTCGTTTCGCCACAGGCTCAGCGGTGTGGTGGCGACGGCTCCCAGCACAAAGGCCAGCGTCCAGAACAGCCGCCGCATTCGCGCGTGGGTCATTCGTCGTCCGGCGCAGGCACGCACTAACAACGTCAGCAGACCGGAAACTCCCAGCACGCCCACCAGTGAAGCGACATACCACAGCAGCAGCCATTCTCGGCTCGGAACATCAAAAGCATATTCCGGCTCCACACCGAGCAGCTGCGAGAAGTCCCAATGCTCGTGCTGTGGAATATCGGCGACGGTGAGTGTAGCGGCTTCAGATTTCGACTCGCGCAGTTCAGGTTTCCCCAAGTAAAGACACGCCGCGCGTGTCGGATTTCGCAGAAACAAACGGCCGCGATGCAGCGCCGGTGCCGTCCAGCAGATTTCCCCGCTCAACACCGACACACGTGCCAACACTTCGCAGCGATCGGGGTTCGCCCGTGCCAGAATCAACTCGCCCGTATCGTTGAACAGAATGAGCTTGCCGTCGGCGACAATCACGCTGGCATGACCGATGGCATCTTCGGAAGAATGCTCACCCGGTTTCGGCGGCGTTCTTCGTGCATTCGGATTGCCGTTGGCCCACAGTTCTTTTCCCGTTTGCAATTCAATGCAGCGGAAACTCCCGCGCGATGCCCGGTGCGCTTTCGCCTGCACGTCGCGCAGGTCAAAACCATAGAGGTGTCCGTCAATAAGCACGCTGGAAGCGACGTCGTTCGACATCAGCTGTGACTCCCAGACCCGCTCATAAGACGCATTGGGGCCACCGGTCAATTTCAGCAAGCGCGATCCCCCACGAAATGGCCCGGAGATCCACACGTATGGCTCAGAAAAAATCGGCCAGGCGGCGTGTTCGTCGTATCCCGACGACAACGGAACCCTCCAGAGTTGGCGTCCCGTCTTCAAATCGAACGCAGCCAGCACGTACTCCAGGTAACCCAGCACCTGGCGATGACCATCCACGGTAATCGGCAGAGCAGGGGTGTAGCTGGCGGTGTCGTCTCCCGATTTCCAGATGGTCGATCCATCGTTGGCATCGAGAGCCACCATACTGGCACCTTTGCCACCAACCGGCAAAATGACCATGCCGTCCACCACTGTCGGCGTGCTGGAGTAGCCGAATTCGGTGCCGCGGCCGCTGAACTTCTCGGTCACATTGACCGACCAGACAAGTTTGCCCTGCTTGGACAAGCAGCCGACAAGTCCGCTCGGTCCTGCAAAGAAAATGCGGTCCGATGCAATGGTCGGCGTCGCCCGCGGCCCGGGATACAGACCGGTCGCCTCGAACGGCCAGTCGTACCAGTACTCCCAGATCGTCTCGCCGCTCTCCGCGTCGAGACAAACAACGTACTGCCCCGCGAGCGTTTGATACTGTGTGTAGACCCGGTCATCGGAAACGACAAATCCCGAGTACCCCTGCCCAAGTTCCCGCACCCACAACACCGGCGGCCCGCCGGTTGGCCACGAATCGGCAAGATTGGTTTCCGCCGAATGCCCGTCGTAGTTCGGCCCCCTCACAAAAGGCCAACCATCATCGGGTGTTCCTGTTGGGAGAAACGGATTGGCTGCAGTCTGCGTGGTAGCCGGTGAAGATGATTCGACTGCCGACCGAGTGTTGTCGGGTCGCAGCGCAGCCCAGGTGGCGACTGCCCCCACCAACAGCAACCCGATCAGGGCGAACGTAAACTTCGACCGGTTTGATCGTTGAAACATCGAGCATTCCGCGCGAGAACCTGTTTGATTTGCCCTGTTTCTGCCTGATATCCCGCCTTACCCCTCGCCACCGTTCATTGCGTCGCGGACGAGGTCGGCGTCGAAGTAGTTGGTCGACATGCCGGCATCGATGACCAATCCTTGTGAGTTGATGCCGGATGAGCGTGGGCTGAGCAGGAAGGCGACGGTGTTGGCGACTTCACTGGTTTCGACGGCACGGTTACGAAGCGTTGCTTTTTCGGCGAACAGGTAACTATCGACGTAACCCGGTATGCCGGCTGAGGCGGACGTCTTTAAAAGTCCAGGGCAGACGGCGTTGAAACGAATCGAGGAGAACTTGGAGAACGACTTCGCCAGAAAGCAGACGGACGAATCGAGAGCCGCCTTGACCGGGGCCATGTAACCGTAGTTCTCGGCGGCCATGCGGGTTGTCGAGATCGAAATCGTCACAACGCTGCCCTGTTTATCATCGAGCAAGTCGCCGAAGGCATTAGAGACGGCGACCAACGAAAAGCAGGAAATGTCAATCGCCTGCAAAAACGCGGTACGCGGTGTTTCGTGAAACGGCAACCAACCGGCCGAATAATCGGCGAATGCAATCGAATGCACGATGCCATGAATTTGCTCGTGCGATTTGCCCACGTCCTCACGGAGACGGTCAATCTCCGCTTGATCTTCGACATCACACACGAAGACGCGTTCGGGATCGACGATCTTCGAGACGGTTTCTTTTCGTTGCTCGCTGCGCACCGAGTAGATGACGTTTGCGCCGGCTTCTTCCAGCACGCGTGCCACATGCCAGGCAACGCTCTTGCGGTTGGCCAAACCGAAGATGAGGACCGTTTTACCGTTGAGTTGAAGGTAGTCCATGCGATTTATGGTTCGCTGAAATGCAAGCGGCTCGAATGATTTGTGATGTGATTGTTGGCGGATTCTCGAGAAACGCGAATCCTATTCGCTGCCGAGATTGACGTACAGTTTGATGTTGTGGGTATAGCGGCCGCCGGCGACGATGTCGATTCGACCGTCGCCGGTCAGGTCGCCTGCGACGGCATCTTCGACGGCGACTCCGCCTTCGTCAATCACGTGTTTCACCCACTTCGTTCCGGTGGCATCCTGCGCGTCGAAGACGTAGACGCCGCGTTTGCGGTTTTCACCGGCGCCGGTATCGCTGTGTCCGACGATGATCTCGTCCATGTTGTCGCCATCGACGTCGGCCAGCCACAGCGCATGTCCCCGCCGAAACGAATCATCGAGCACCCGTCGCTCAAATTTGGCGGGGTCCTTTTTCGATTGGAGATACACAACCAGACTCGTGCCGTGCATCGGCTCAATGGTGGCAATCAACATGCGGCCCGATGGCAGCCGGGTACTCTTGATTTCGCCGGCACCCATTTGCGACGCTGTTTTGCCCGGCATGCCGGCGCTGTAGCGGGTTTTCTGCCAACCCGTGTCGGTTTTCGAGATCAAGTGAATGCCCTCCTGACTGGCCGTCAGCGTCTTGATCGATGATGAACCTTTCGGCTTGAAGTGCCAGTGGTTGTGCATGCGATTCAGACTCGCATCGAGAACGGTGCGAGGCCAGCGATCAGTCTTCGGGTGTGCGGGGATCTGTAGCGCCGTCAGCCGAACTCCCGCGCCGACAGTCTTGTTGAGCGGCGATATGACCAGCTGCGGCCGCTTGTTGCCGAGCACATTGGCGAATCGCATCCGGTGCAGCCAGCGTTCTTCGCCAATCAGATGGACGTTCCATTTGTCATCGAGCGATTCATTCCGCGAAAGCCATTGAATCGTGCCAACCTTCGTCCAGCCTGCACCGAGCGCGAAGTCGATCTTACCGTCGCCATCGATGTCGAGAGGAGCAATACAGACGTTATCGCGTTCGGTCTGGTTTTCGATGATGACCCGCTTCTTCCAGTCGGGTGCCTGGTACCACAACACGCGACTCTCGGTCGCCGCGACGATGTCCTTTCGCCCGTCGCCATCGACGTCTGCCAGAGACACGGCGTAGCAGACATCCCCGCAGTTAGGGTCGATTGTCTGGTGACGAAACTTCGGAAAGCCCTCAGCCATCGCGGGGGCGGGAGCGAGCAACATCAGGAAACCCAAGATGCGAACGATGGTAGCTGGCGCGTTTGGCTGCATGGCTTATTCTCGCGAGATTGGGTTATCGACGGGCGAATACGATCACAACTGTTTTTTCACTCTGTCACAAACGGCCGATGAAAGCAACAAAATGAGAACTCCCACCGGAGCAGTCGGCAAAAGGATTTTCTTTTTGCTGCGTAAAGCCGTAGAATCTATCGGCAGGCACACGAGTACCACAGAATCTTGCTGAAACAGGACCCAACGCGATGAAACGACATCACCACCCGGTCTGTCTATTGGCGGCGTTGTTCGCTCTGATCGCGGTGACAACGGCTGAGGCCGCGAAGCCGACACCGTCGAAGAAGACCGCAAAGCCGGCCGTCAAACTCGAAGTTCGTAGTTGGAAAGGGCTGGAGAAACTGGTCGCGGCGCACAAAGGAAAGGTGGTTGTCGTCGATATTTGGACGACGACCTGCGGCACGTGTGTCGAGGAGTTTCCGAAATTCGCCGCGTTACGAAAACAGTTTCCCGCTGACAAAATCTCGCTGATTTCTGTGAATTGCGACTACGATGGCATCAAAGACAAACCGCCCGAGTTTTATCGTGCGGATGTAATGAAGTTTCTGCGGAAGCAGAATGCGACGTTCGAGAACGTCATGCTGAACATCGCGTTTATCGATTTTCTCGATCAAGTCGATCTATCATCAACGCCCGCCGTTCTCGTTTACCGCCCGAACGGAAAGCTGGCCAAACGGTTCGACAACGACAAAGCCGAAAAAAACGAGGACGAATTCACAATTGAGGACGTTAAAGGGCAAATTGCAAAACTGTTAGTCAAGTGATTCATTCACTGCCAGTCATTTCGCATTGGATTTGACGCAAAGTCGCGAAGACGCAAAGTTTCGCAAAGAGTACAGGTAGGCAACTGGGCCGATCAGTTTTCTATCACCGAATCGTGACACAAATTCGCTCACATATCACGTCTCTTAAATAGACCGTCTTTGCGCGTCCTTTGCGACTTAGCGCCTTTGCGTCAAACATCACCAAGACACCGGTGTTCCAATTCATCGAATAAGGTCACTTCTGTGTTCAGTTCCCGCCTTTCAACCAAATCGCTGGCACATGTTTGCCGGGCACTGGGGACGATGTTGCATTCGGGGATCGATGTCCAACGCGCCTTTCAATTGGCTGCGGGAAAGACGAGCGATCCCCGTTCCCGCAGCGCACTGGCCCGCATTTCGCTGGGGATTTCACAGGGCGAGAACATCACCGAAGCGATGCAGGAGCAGGGCGACACCTTCCCGGATCTCGTGATCGACATGGTCGATGTCGCCGAGCAAACCGGCGCGTTGCCGGAAATTCTGGAAGGCATGGCCGACCATTACGATAATCTGCTGAAGTTGCGGAAGTCGTTTATCGCGGCCATTGCCTGGCCGGTGATCGAGTTGTTGATGGCGATTTTTATTATTGCTGCAGCGATCTGGATCATCGGCATGGTCAGTGGAAGCGGCGACAACACGGGTGCCGATTCCGACCTCAATTTCGATATGCTGGGTTTCGGCCTTTCTGGCGGCAGCGGAGCACTTCTCTGGCTGATGTGCACTCTGGGGCCGTTAGTTGGAATGGTTGTCGGCTACAAACTCATCAGCAGCACACTCAGCGGAAAACGGTTTGTCGATCCACTCTTGATGCGAATTCCCGTTGTGGGAAACTGCATGCAGGCGTTTGCCATCGCCCGTTTTTCGTGGGCCTTCTATCTGACGCAACAGACCGGCATGCCGATGAAACAGAGTCTGACCGCCAGTCTGCGGGCAACCGCTAACGGTGCCTTCATCGCACGAACGCGGCTCATTGTCGATCGAATCCAGTCGGGCGATCATTTGACCGAAGCGCTGGCTGCAGCGGAGATTTTCCCCGAAGATTTTCTGCACATGGTCGATATCGGCGAGACATCCGGCACCGTGCCGGAAACACTGCATCGACTGAGTCCGAAGTTCGAAGAGCAGGCACGGCGGACTCTGAAAGCGTTGTCAGTCGCCGGTGGTGTGATGGTGTTTTGCGTGGTCGCACTGTTGATTGGATATATCGTCATCAGCGCTGTCGCAAACTACGCCGGGATGATCGAAGACTTGTCGAAACCGATGTAGTGCAGGCGAATGTTGGTTCTAACGGGTGACAGCCGGCGGGGGAAACCGTACAACGGGGCCTGTCGCGTGATGCTCGGTTTCCTTCGCTTACGATCTCTAGAGTTGCACACATCAGTTATCAGGTTGGAGAAAGCACTAACCCCCCGTTTTATCGAAGCCTGAAGCGCAAGCGAAGGATGATTCCAGGGCGATGCCAGCAAGCTCCTTCGCTTGCGCTTCAGGCTTAAATACTTGGGGTTGTTGTCCCCCGTCAAGCCACGTGGGCAACTTCAAAACTTGCGATTCAGGCTTTGATTGTTTTTAAAAGATATCGGATCAGTTCCGTCTGTGTCTGCTTTTGAATTTCATCTCGATGCCGTCGATGAACGGACTTCTGCCAGGGCTGGGCGGTGGGTGACGCCGCATGGGACGGTCGAAACACCCGCGTTCATGCCGGTCGGCACGCTCGCGGCGGTCAAAGGGTTGACGCCCGACCAACTGCGGGCAGCCGGTGCGCAAATGGTGTTGGCCAACACCTATCACCTCGCGCTGCGGCCCGGTGCCGATGTCGTCGCCGAGTTGGGCGGTCTGCATGGGTTTATGGGTTGGGACGGCCCGATTTTGACCGACAGCGGCGGGTTTCAGGTCTTCAGCCTGGCGAAGCTTGCCAAGCTGGACGACGAACAGGTGGTGTTCCGTTCGCATATTGACGGCAGTCTGCTGGAGCTTTCCCCCGAACGTGCGGTCCAAATTCAGCAGCAGTTGGGGGCCGACTGCATTATGTGCCTCGACGAATGTCCGCCCTCGGACGCCGCACCGGAAAAAATCAAGGCGGCCGTTGACCGCACAACACGTTGGGCAACCCGCTGCCGCGATGCCCAGACCCGCGACGATCAGGCACTGTTCGGCATTGTGCAGGGGGGAACCGATTTGGCACTGCGGGAGCGCTCGGCCGAGGGTTTGCTGCCGCTGGATTTTCCCGGCTACGCCGTCGGCGGGCTAAGCGTCGGCGAACCACCACCCGAAATGTATCGAATTCTGGACGGAACGGTCCCCATACTGCCGAGCGATCGGCCGCGGTATTTGATGGGAGTTGGAACACCAACCGATCTGCTGGAAGCGGTTTCGCGCGGCATCGACCTGTTCGACTGTGTCATGCCGACACGGAACGGGCGAAATGCGACGGCATTTACCAGCGGCGGCGGCGTTCGGCTGCGAAATCGCAAGCATCAACGGGAATCAGCACCATTGGACCCCGAATGCGATTGTTACGTCTGCAAGCATTTCAGCTTGGGTTACCTGAGACATTTGTTCATTTCCCGCGAAATGCTCGGCCCGATTTTGATATCGTTACACAACATTGCCTACTATCAGCAATTGCTGCGCGATCTGCGAAAAGCGATTCAAAGTCAAACGGTCACCGAGTTTCGGTCGGTCCGCCTTGCCGGTTGGAACGTCTCTTCCTAAGATACGCAGAGCTTGGAGATGCCAATGTTTCGCATGAGGCGACTCATTTGTGCAAAGCAATAGAGATCAACGTGTCGTATACCCAAAACCAGCCCGCCGCGCAAGCAAGGGTTTGACCAACCGTTCTGCCGGGACGCACCCTGCTTCCCCAGCGGATTGGTCTGCTTCATCAAGGCCGCTTAATGCTCGATTCGATACACCATTTCCTGATTTTCGCCGCAGACAAAGTGGAAAAACAGGAGGGGGGGGGGCTGAGTGGTCCGCTGATGTGGATCATGCCCGCGTTCCTGATTCTGCTGCTGTGGCAGTTCATGTTCAATCCGCGCAGGCGGGACGAGAAAAAACGTGCGGAGATGGTGAACACGTTAAAGAAGAACGACCGCATTGTCACCATCGGCGGCATCACCGGCTCGGTGGCGAGCGTTTCGGAAGACAGTCGGTACGTGACGATCAAGGTCGAAGACAACACGCGAATTAAGATGCTGGCTTCGAGCATTCAGACGGTTGTGGGCGACGAAACCAGTGACGCGTCGGGGGATGCGGCCAAGTTGAGCTAGGTTGAACAACGGCGCTGAGCCACGGCCACCCGACGGCTAAACGGCTGTAGGACGGGTAGGAGTTCCCATCCTGCGAATGCAGTAACTAATCATTCGCCGTTTCTGAGCGAATGCCATGGAGAGAAGAGACAGATGAACGATTTCGGACTGGGCGGGTTGTTGCTGGCACAGGTAGACACAGCGGCGGAAGCCGTTACCAGCGTCGCCAAAACCGTAGAGGTCGCCGAGGCTTCCGGCGCAAGAAGTTGGATAATTCTCGCGGTAATCGTCGCGATTTTCATCGTGCCAATCCTGTTGGGAAATCTGCTGTCGCGAGTCCTCAAACTGCAGGACATGGCGGGCCGGTTTTCGGTCGTGCTGTTGGCCTTCACGTTGGGAATCGCCCCGTTTGCCTGGCATCTCTACGACGGCAGCCAGAACGGGCTGACCGTGCAAGCCAGCTTTAAGAATGCGATACGGCTCGGTATCGACCTGGAAGGCGGAACGAATCTCATCTTCGAGGTCGATCATAGCGCCTCGGAAAAGGAAATCACCGATCAGGTGATGGACCAGATGATTGGCGCCATTTCCAAACGAATCAACCCGGGCGGTCTGGACGAAATTGTCGTGCGACGGGTTGGATTCGATCGCATTGAAATCATCATTCCCGGAGTCGATCCCGACGAAGTCCAGCGGGCCAAGGACAAAATGACGCGGCTGGGCAGCCTGGAGTTCGCGATTCTGGCGAACCGGCAGGATCACGGGCCAAACGGCAAAAGGACTCCCAGCGACGCACCGGCCGCCCTGAAAATTGAAGGCATCATCGCGAGAGCCCAAAAACTTCGTTCTGACGAAAAGGACTTGCGAGTCGATGGGCGGATCATCGCCAGTTGGCGCGAAGTCGGGCTAGCGGGAAAAGCACCAAATCAAGTCCTCAAAGACGTCGGTACCAGCGGGGACGTGGTGACGCGTGAAGGCCGAAGATTGGATAATGGCATAGTGGTTCCTGAGTTTCTTGTGATTATCGAACGGGAAGACCACCGGGTGACCGGGCAATTCCTCACCCGAGCAAGCGCAGGACAAGATGAAAACGCCCGATTGACGGTCGATTTTCTGTTTGATACCGCCGGTGGCCGACGGTTCCGTCTGTTGACGACAAAATATCGCCCCGAATCGGACAAGTCGTATTTCCGTCGTTTGGCGATCTTGTTGGACGGCAACGTGCATTCGGCCCCCAACATCAACCAACCTATTGAGCGCCAAGGACAAATTAGTGGTGATTTTGATCCCGAAGAGATCACCGAACTGGTATCCGTGTTGAATGCGGGCGCCTTGGAAGTGCCGATCAAATCGACGCCAGTCAGCGAAATGACGATCGGTCCGACGCTGGCTCAGGATGTTCAGGAAAAGGGAGTCAATGCGATTCTGTTGGCCGGTGCTGCGGTGGTTGTCTTCATGCTCGCGTATTACTGGGTCGCCGGCTTCATCGCCGTCAAATGCCTCGCCTTGAACCTCGTGCTGGTGATGGGAACGATGGCGGCAATCAACGCCACCTTCACACTGCCGGGTCTGGCCGGGCTGGTATTGACCATCGGAATGGCGGTCGATGCGAACGTGCTGATCTTCGAGCGAATTCGCGAGGAGTCGAAACGCGGATCGAGTTTGCGGATGTCGATCAACAACGGGTTCGCCAAGGCATTCACCACCATTGTCGATGCGAACGTGACGACGCTGTTGATAGCGGTCGTGCTGTACATGATCGGCACCGATCAGATTCGCGGTTTCGCGGTGACGTTATTCATCGGAATTGTCATGAGTATGTTCACCGCGTTGTTCTACGGGCGGCTGATGTTCGATGTCCTCGAACGCAAGCGATGGCTGACCAACCTGAAAATGGGCAGTCTGGTGGGTGCGACGAGTTGGGATTTCATTTCCAAACGAAGAGCGGCGTTGGTCGTGTCGGTGCTGTTGATCGGTGCGGGAATGGCGGCATTGTTTTCGCGAGGCGAGAAAAATCTCGACATCGACTTCACCGGTGGCACAATGGTGACATTTGAGTTTGAGAGTGCGGTTGATCGTGGTGACGTTAAGGAAGCACTCGAAGCGAAATTTGACTCCGTTTCGTTGGAAGAGTTACAGATAACCGGCGAGACGGCAGGAACCCGGTTCCGCATGCGAACGACAATGCGCGATGCCGACGCATTTGAGGCGATTGGTGGGGCAGACGACGGCGAAGAGGAAACAGTCGCTTCGCTGATTAACGATGCATTTAAGGACAATACGGAACTTGTTTTGAGGAAGGTCGCGCTCGAAACAATTGAGTTCGACAAGGACCCGATTGCAATCGTGACCGAACCGGCGGAGGGCGAGGAAGCGCCTGCGACTGGTGGTGACGACAAGTTCAGCGGTGGACAGCGCGTCGCGTTGACGTTCGACGCTCCAGTCAAGCTGAAAACGGCGGCAGATTATCTCGAACAGGAACTCTCGACGTTTCGCAACCCCGAAGGCTTCGGAAAATATGACAATCCCGGTGAATTAATTGAAATGTCGCTCGCAGTAGAGAACACAATGACGCTGCGGGCTACGGCAGACATCGACAAAGTCGATCTGGACGCGGCATTAGGACAGATGCAGGAGACGTTAAAGAACAGTCCCTTGCTGGACGAGATGAACAGTTTTGCCGGCTCGGTCGCATCCGAAATGCAGCAGTCAGCCATCCTCGCCATGCTCGCCAGCCTGATTGCCATTGTGGCCTACATCTGGTTTCGCTTTCAGCGAATCACCTTTGGACTGGCAGCGGTGGTGGCGTTGGTGCACGACGTCCTGGTGGTGCTGGGCATGGTTGCTTTGGCTTCGTTCGCCTACGGCAAAGGCTTCACTTCGCTGGGATTGGAAGAGTTCAAAATCAACCTGCCGATGATCGCCGCGTTCCTGACGATCGTCGGTTACTCGTTGAACGATACGATCGTCGTCTTCGACCGTATTCGTGAGGTGCGCGGTAAGAACCCGAATCTGACCATCGAAATGCTCAACACCAGCCTGAACCAGACGCTCTCACGAACGCTGCTGACATCGCTGACAACGTTGGTGGTGGTGGTGATTCTTTACGCCATCGGCGGCGAAGGCATCCACGGGTTTGCGTTCTGTCTGGTGATCGGCGTGATCGTCGGAACCTACAGTTCGATCTACGTCGCCAGCCCCGTGCTGCTGTGGCTAATGAACCGCACCGAAGGCACACCAGTCACCGCAGGCGGTAGGAATTGATCATTGGCGATTGAGAAGTCGGTCCTGGCTCACCGTAGCGATATGTAAAGTAACCCGAAGCGTAAGCGAGGACTGCAAACGCTCCCTCGCTTACGCTTCGGGCTACTATAGATGGATCCGTTGATTGCAGATTCGCCCAATCTGAGCTGCTACCGAGAAGTCCATTCCCCGACTGAAATGGACCAATTCCTCAATAGTCAATTCTCAATCGACAATAGCCAATTCCCTAAATGTGGATGGCCGAGCCGCCGTCGACGGTGATCGTTTCGCCTTGAATGAGATCGCTCATCGGGCTGGCAAGAAATAGCACGGTGTTGGCCACGTCTTCGGCTTCCAGCACGCGTTCGCCCATCATGCTTTTATCCGTGCGGCCGGCGAACATCCGGTCGGCAAAGGGAATCTTGCGTGTCGAATCGGTCTCGACCAATCCCGCTTTCACCACGTTGACATTCACGCCACGGTCGCCGACTTCCAGCGTGAGATGACGGGCAACACTTTCCAAAGCCGCCTTCGATCCGCCGATCAATCCATACATGGGCAACGCCATGTGCGAGCCGTGGCTGGAAATGGCAATCACCTTTCCGCGCCCGGACGAACTTTCCAGCATGGGCAGCGCACCGCGAACGACATACACCAGCGAGAGCACGTTCGTACTCATCGTGTGTTGAAAATGCCGGGCATTGGATGCCAGCAACGGACGGAAACCGCCGGTGGCCGCGTTGCTGACGATGATGTCGAGTTGGCCGATGTTTTCTCGGACGAAGTCCATCATGCATTCGACGTCGTCCTCTTCGCTGACGTCGGCTTTGACGACGTAAGCGATGCGTCCCATTTGCTCGATTCGGTCCGCGACTTCCGTCGCGGCTGCTTTCGATGTCACGTAATTTACAATCACATCGGCACCGGCTTCGGCAAGCTTCAAAGCACACGCGCGGCCAATGCCCCGCGAACTCCCGGTTACCAAGGCAACTTTTCCAGTCAGGTCGATCATTTTCTGCTCATGTTCCAAAAGGGTCTTGTTACTTACTTCCAATGTAGGCGATCGGCCGTCAGCTATCAGCTTTCAGCCGGACAAAATCTGGATTTCCCATCGAATTGGGCCAATCGCTGACCGCTTGCCCAATTGTTTATACTGTGCCGCTATTCGGCATCGATTGCAGCAGTCATTGGCTGCGGGCGTTGTTCTTCAATGTCTCGTTCTTTCGTGATGAATGCCTCTTGTCCGGTCATTTTCAGCACGTAGTCCTGGAAGGGGAAAATCCGTTCTTCGCGGGTCGAAATGAGACCACCACGCGGTCGCATCGGCGCGGCGATTCCATAGTGGACGGCCGGATACATCGCTTCGTCCTCGCCAATCACCTTCGACATGAATCGCTTACCCCAGAACCGCAACGCCTTACTGAGCACACGCGACTTCAGTCGGCCCCGTTTTCCCGGATAGCAGAAGATTCGCCACATTGCGTGACATTCCGACGGGGAAACCGGCAACACCATTTGCACCCATGTGAACATCGCCATTTGGCCGAAGACCACATTCGGATACCGCACCAGATGCTTCCACTGATAGTCAGGCTCGTAACCAATAATCCGCGACATAATCCGTTCTGGCCGGGCGTTCGCCGGAACGGTTGAGTAATCGTCGATGTAAAGATCCCAGAATTCGTGAAACTCGTGACTGCAGCATTTTTCATCGGGATACGTGCCAAACGACTTCGAATGCACTTCGCCAATGTGATAGCCTTCCAGCACATTTTCAAGCACGACTTTCCAGTTGCAGTCGTGATGAATGTCGAGTGGACAGGCCAGATCGTGGTCGGGCGAAAACCATCGCTCGCACATGTCGTACAGGTAGTCTCCCAGAAATCCCCGCAGGCCGCCGACCGTGTCGTTCAACGTGACGAAAATTAGTTGTCCTACCGTCTCGGTGCGGAATTTGCGCAGGCCCAGTTCGCCTTTGGCCATCGGCTTGAAACTCTGTGCGTCGGGGATTTTTTGCGTGTCGCCGTGGCAGTCGTATTCCCAACCGTGGTACTGGCACTTAAGGCGCTTGCCCATGTGACCGCACGGCTTGTTGCGAAGAAGCGAGAAACGGTGCGTGCAAACGTTAAGAAACGTATGCACCTCGCCGCCGGTCTTCCAGCAAATCAGCGGCTTTTCGAACAGCGTCCGGGTGAAGTAGTCGCCGTCGTTCGGCAAATCCGACAGCGCACCAATACAATGCCAGCCGGGTTCAAACATCCGCTCCATCTCGCGCTCGAGATGCTCTGGCGATGTATACAAACTGGGCGCCAAACGTTGTGGCATATGTGTGTCGTTGACAAACATGGTTGACCTTGTCTTTAGGAATTGGCCGCCATTGCCACACTCTCGGGACTCGCCGTTTCCGGCGAAGTAACACATTCAATGTACTTCTGAAAATGAAAGCAGCGTTCTTCGCGAATCGATACCAATCCCTCAGAGGGTTGGTTCGGCGCTTTCAAACCGCGGTAAACCTCTTCCAGAACAGTACAATCCTCATCGCGTAACGTCTCGAAAAATCCGGCTTCCCATTTCGCCAACCGGCTCGACAGAATTCGCGAAACCAATCGTCCGGAACGTCCGCCATAACAGAAGAACTTGCCAATCACCCGCGTGCGGCCGGGTGAAAGCGGAATCGTCCACTCCATCCAGCTGAACAATTTCATCTTGCCGAACATGGTGTTCGGATAGAAATGATAGTGCTTGTATTCATCATCACTTTCGCCGTGAGCCAAACGGTTCATTATCCGGTCCAACAGCCGCTGCCATGCCGTCGGAGCTTCCTGCACGGTCGCATAGGTTGTCCAACCCGGTTCGAGTTCGTGTTCGCATTCTGCCGCCTCAGGTGCCCGAATGAATGTTTTGGGATGCACCATATCGACGTGATAGCTCTCCAGCGAGTTCTCAACCTTGCACTTCCAGTTTGTGTCGATTTCGTAGTCGAGCGTGGCGGCAAGTCGGCGGTCGGCACCGCACAACGATTCTCCGATCTCAAATCCTGCCCCAAGATATTCGCGGAGGCTGGGAGCCTCGTCGTTCAATGTGACAAAAATCAACTGGCCGCAGGTTTCGGTTCGATATTTCGTCAGACCGAGAACCCCCTTCTCCATCGGCTTGAAGCTTTGCGCGTCGGGGATTTTCTGGGTGTTTCCGCTGCAGTCGAACTCCCAACCGTGGTACTGGCACTGCAGTCGCTCGCCGGCATGTCCGCACGACTCGCCACGCAAGCGTGCAAATCGGTGTGGGCAAACATTGAGAAAGGTGTGATATTCGCCGCCGCTTCGCCAGAGGATGAGCGGATGGTCGAAGAGTTCGATCGTTAAGTAGTCGCCGTCCTGCGGGAAGTCGGAGAAAGTGGCGATACAATGCCAGCCCGGCAGAAACAACTGCTCGAGTTCGCGGCGATACTGATCCTCCGACGTGTAGTCCTGAGGAGTGAGTACCTGCGGCAGGTGAGTCTCGCTGATAAACATCTCACCGCCCTTCCTTTTCAAGTAGTCCAAAAACCCTCTGACGGGTCACCCCGACACCGACTTGGAAGTGTCACGAACAACCGCAACCGCATTTTTGGACGTGCTTTAGTTTCGCAACCAGGGGAGTGCGACCGCCATCGGCGTGTGATGGTGGAAAACACTTCCCAAATAAGCTCGCTTGCGCGTCGGCCGAAACGATCGGCCACTCTCCGATTTATTCCTGCTTATGAATCAACACGATTCACAGAACTCCGTGCGGTGCAGACCGTCTGTCCGCCTGCGATTCACTGCGACCGACTCCAACACCGTCGCCACGACAGCAATGTGACCGTCGATTTCGCGTACTTGAATGTCGCCGAAGTCGCGAAGATCGGTACCTCGATAATAACACCTGACGCGACCCTCTACAGAATCGAAAACTTCAATTTTCCGCGGCGAAAAACTCTCTCCGTTCTGACAAGCCTTATAAACGGCCTCCTTGATCGCCCAGTACGTCATCACAAGCGGGGAATCGGCTGATTTCAATCTCTCTTGTTCGGCTTCGGTGAACCACATCCGCAAAAACCCCGGCTTGACTGTTTCCGGTATCGTCAAATCAACACCGATCGAGAGTCCCGGCTGAGTTGTGACAGCCACCAAGACGGCATGCGTTGAGTGTGATATTGATAGGCTGACCGAATTCGGTTCACCATTGACGGTGACCGCCGGCCGCATGCCTCGACCTTCTGAATCCCGCGAGAGGATTTCGATCGCTTCCAGGTCCGTTTCCGGGAGGGAACATGCTTCGTGAATTAACTGTTTGCTGAGCCAGCGTCCGCACAGCCACGCCTCGCGGCGGCTTTCGTCGCGCATCGAATCGAGTTCACGTTTCTCTGCGGCCGACAGCCATGCGTTCCCGCACAATTCGTACGCCGAGCGAAGCTCGTCGAATTGGGCGAAGCGCTCGATGTAGTCGTTAGCTGGAACTGGCATGAGCCGGAACCTCGTAGACGATAACGTTTTCGTATCCGTCCACCTTCAAAATGACCGCTCCATCGTCGCCAAACAGTGCGAAGTCAAAAATGCCGCCGTTCCCTTCACGTCCCCGGAAATGGATGTGCAGCTTGCATGTCTCCCCGGGCCTCGGACTGCGACCGAGTGACAAGCAATCGATGTGCGCCGGTATCGACACGCAGCCGGGAATCAAGCACCACAGGAAGACACCACTGGCGAAAAAGCAGCCGTCGAGCAATGCCGTCGGGATCACCCAGCCATCGCCGTTTCGCTCTCCGGTCACCTCATCGGCCGGTGGCGCAATCAGCTGCGACCAGGCGTCGTGCTCTTGCATCTGAAACTGCCGAAACGTGCGGAAGATCGGGCCATGGTAAATCACTTTGTCGTCTTCTGGATACCAGGTGTTGATCCAGGTGTCGGGCGGCTCCGGGAAAACAGCTTCTGGTGAAAACGGACCGCGATTCACTTCAGCACGGCATCGCAGATACGGCTGATTCGGCTTCAGTACCTGCCCACGGCGATTCTTGAAGTCGGCAGTGAATTCGCACTGCAGACCATCGCTGCCGCCTGTAACATTCAGCCGCGCCGTTAACGGATCATCGGAGAGAAAACGCAAACCGTTCAGAATCTCGATGTCCTTCAATTCACATACGCGGCCCTCTTCACCGACGAGCAACGACGCTGCCTCGGCGAGCGATTCGAGCGTCATCACCACCGGCATCATCGGCCGCCCCTTGTAGCGGTGCTGACGCAAAAACACGTCGGACGCGGGATTGAGAATCAACTCCGCCCCCAGCGACTCGCCCGGAACCATCTCGGGCAGGGCATCGACCATCGGCATCGACTCCAGCCCCGAGTTCCCAGATGTCGCCGCAACCGGCTTCTCGTCGGCGTAGTTGCTTTGGCAATAGGAAAGTTCGGTGATAACGATTTCGCCCTCCGGCAAGCCGGCACGCATTTCGTTCGTGAGATGATCGACGCCTTCCAGCGACGGCATGAACACGATGTTGTGCAGTTTGGCGATGTGCTTTGACTCGGGTCGAACCGCCATGCCGACGTCGTCCCAGGCATGCCAGTGGAATACGGCCGCCGGGCAATCGCTGCGTTGTCGGCGGAACCAGTCAATCAGCTTCGCCAGCATTTCATTTGCCACGCAGTAATCCGTCTGGCCAACGCCGCCGAACCGTCCGCTGACCGATCCGAACGCCGCAAAGTAGCGAAGCGGGTCCTGCATCGTCAGTTCCATCAGTGCCGCAGCACCATCAACCTTGGCGGCAATCGTGCGATCAACAAGATTCTGCTGTTTCTTCTCAAAGCGGCAAGCCCGCTCGAAGCCGGCACCGTGAATCACCCCCTGAATCGGCCCATCGGCAGCACGAACGGTGTTGAGTAAACCAGCGAGGCCATCGCGGTTGCTGATGTCGCAGGAATGGTAGGTCGCTTGAATTCCATCGTCCGCAAACGCCTGCAGCGTTCGGGCGATCTCGAGTGATTTTTCATAGCGGGCCCAGGTGTCCATCGGTTTTTCACCGTTGGCCAAACCCTCCTTCATAACCGTCGTGCGTAATTCCTTGGTTTCCTCTTCCGACAGATCAAGGTAGGTATCCGGCACGTCGGGGACAGGACTTGAACCGATGAGATGCAGCTTCGCTCCGTACTTCTCACCCAGTTGACGAGCGACGACTGCCGTAACGCCTCGCGCTCCGCCTGTGATGACAAACGTGGCACCGTGCGGAATTTCGTTGGCCGGTCGCGTCGCAACCGATTCGACAACTGGACGCGGCAGGCAGCGCTTTCCGTCGAAATAGCCGATCTCGATTTCATTGTCGTCGGCCGCCAACTCGCGGCAGAGACGTTCGGCCACATCCGTTGCCGACGTCTGTGCCGTTGCATCGACGATCTTCGTCCGAAAACGATCTTCGCGAACCTGCATTTTCAGTTCCAACGCGACGCCCTTGAGCAGGCCGGCGAGCGCACCGCTTTCAACGTTCGGCAGACGGCTGGAGAACCCGAAGTCGCCGCCCATCGTCGTCGCGGCGACGAGCGAGGCTTTGCCGAGTTGTTTGGCTTTCGCAACCGATTCATACCATCGCTGGCAAACGAGGTAGGGGACCATCACGCCGCGCGTTCGCCGACGATTCCAACTCTCCGCATCGAGTGCCGTGACGGCATCCTCGTCGTATGGCGTCATCAAGAAGAGATGCAGCGGCTGACTTGCGCTGCAGATCGTCTCCAACTGCGACAAGACACCCTCGATATCGTCGCCGGTTGGCAGCAGCGACACCTGCGTGCCTTGCTGTTCCAATCGCTGTTTTAGTGCGACCGCGGCTGCATTGTCGCCGAGAATCAATGCCGACCCATTCAGCGTGGGGTTGGGTTGAGAATTGGACGGGAGCGAAGCTTCGACGCCCCGCATGACGAACCGGCTGCAAACACCAGAGTCGCCCGCCGAGACGGCGTATGCGTCGGCAAATTCTTCCGCTGAGAGAATCTCACCGGTGCGAGTTTTTGAGCTGTCGTCGTTGTGATTGATCACGGTCGCCGTCGACTTCAACTCCGGCAGCAAATCGTAGAGATCGAGTTTGGTGAATTGGTTCTGATGCCCGTTCGACATCGGCCCGCCGGTCACCCACAGTTGACCTTTTCCGGGCTGCATGACGACGCTGATTTGATTGTCGATGCGGCGAATGGTGTTGATCGTTGGCGATGCAACTTCCTGACCGCGCGACGGATCGAAGCGATCGCGAAGAGCATCATGCACATCCGACAGGCTGACATGTGATGCACGGTCGCCGTCGAGCAGTTCTTTCAGCCGATTGAGTCGATGTTCCGAATGCGATGGTAGCTTGCGAGCCGTTTCGTAGAAGTTCATCAGCAGCCGATGGTTGGCAGCGAAGATGGATGGCATTGCCGGTTGGACTTTGAGGTTGGTTCCATCCCATTCAACGTAACAGACGCGATCTTCCGCTTCGCGGCTGATGCACAGCCCCCACGTGCCGCCCGCCGACGTTTGGAATTCATGGATGATTTCAACGGCCGAATCAATGTCCTTTGCCTGTTCCAGCAGCTGCCTGACCAGCAATGTGTGCAGTCGGCCCTGTTGAGTGACAGACTCTTTGGGAATGTCGGCGAGGGTTGCCGTGCTGATCGCCAGGCCGCAGCCGTTGATGCCGCTGAGACTTCCGACTTGCCCCGCGACACCGAAAGTCACGTAGGGCAAAGCACCGTCTGGTCGGCGAACCTGAATACTGCGTGCGAGGCAGTCGCCCAGCCGAACACTTTTCGAAAGGTCTTCGTTCGCTGCGTGTAGCAGCCCGGTTTCGGGGCTTGCCTTTTTGGAGAGGGCAAAGTGCACGCCGCCAACTTCCGCGTCGTAAAACAGTCGCAGGTTGTGAGCGATCACACTCGCTTCGGTGACGTCGGCCCCTTTGGCGATGCCACGCAATTCTTCGAGTTCTTGTGGGCCAAAGAAGACTTCCGGCTGCCGGACTGCGTCATCGAGATTGAACATTTTTTCCCACCGTGAGCCGGCGAGATCGGCGTAGCGGCGTAGAATCGTCCGGATTTGTTCGCGATGCGCCTGACCGTGTTGGAATCCCATTTCGTAGGGCGAACCCGAAAGTCGAACGACGTTCAGACCGCTTTTGTGCGAAATGTTCTGCGGTTCTTCTGTCGCGGGTGACATTTCGGTTGCCGCGGCAACTGCCGAGACCCTGACACCGAAGTTTTCCGGTTGGGAATCAAGTGCGCCGGTCGTCTCGACGCATGCTCGCGCGTAGAGCAGTTGTGCCATGCCGTTGCGTTTCGGGTGGTCGCAACCAACCAGTGTCAGATCGCGGTCAGCCAGAGCCTGCCTGTTCAATCCGGTCAGCACCTGCCGAGGTCCGACTTCCACTACAACGGAGATGCCTTCATTAGCCAATCGCTCGGCCAAGCCACGCCAATCGACAGGCTGCGTCATTTGCACAACCAGGTTCTCGCGGATGTCTGCGGGATCGGCAACGTACTTGTTGGTCACACTACTGAGTAACGGGATTCGCGGCGGTTCCACCGAAATCTGCTGAAGCGAGGCACGAAACGGGTCTTTGACACCTTCCATCAACGGTGTGTGAAATGCCGCCGGAACATCAAGAATCTTTGTCTTGAACCCCTGTTGCTCGGCAATTTCCGCGAGCTTGCGAACGGCCTGCTCGTCACCGCCGGCGACGGTTTGTTCGGGAGCATTGAGATGGGAAACCGAAACTCGTCCTTCGATTTTCTTGCACAGCCGATCAAGAGTTTCTGCCGGAGCGGATGTTGACACCATGATGCCATTGTCGCCATCACAGGCATCAATCGCTGCGCAGCGTGCGCGGGTCGCGAGAATGGCTTCGTCAAACGTCCACGAACCGGCTGCCGTCAAAGCGGCCAATTCGCCGAAACTATGTCCGGCAACACGATCGGCTTGCAATCCCATCGCCGTGGCAGCCGCAAAAACAATTGTGTCGGCGGCAAGCAGCGACAACTGCGTTCGGCAAACGTCACTTCCTAAACCGTTGTCCTTCCGCCATGCCAGATCGGCAAACGAGGGCAGGTTGAGTCGCGAGAGCACGGCATCGACTTCACGCATTGCTTCCTCAGCCGGAGCGAACTCTGCGACGAGCGACTGCAGCATGCCGTCGTATTGCGATCCCTGACCGGGAAACACGAAGGCAACTTTGGGACGATTTGAACTGGTCTCGCCGTAAAAGATGCCCTTTTCGCCTAACAATTGACGTGCTGCGGGACGGCCGAGTTGAGCGCCGGCCAGCTTGAGTTTTGCCGCCAGATCATCCGCACTTTCCGCGACGATTGCCAAACGGAAGCGATCGGCAAGTTGAAACGAATTCGCATCCGCGGCTACGTACAGTTTCCCGGCTTGAGCGATTTGTTGTGTTGCCCGTTCACCGAGTGACGACATCGATGAATCGGCGAGACGAACGATGCGCCATTGCGACGATGTTCCCACCTTGGCGGTTGCCGGTGCGGACTTCGCAATTGCCGGCGGAGGCACGTCGGCTTGGGTAATTTCTGTTCCGCCTTCAACGACAACGTGGTATGCCAGATCGAATTGTGAGAATGTGCTGACGCCCGCCAATCCATGCTGTCGCGAATTGACCACCCGCACCGGGGTAAGGGACTCGGCAAGCCGGAGCGTTTGGGCATTGGCCTGAATGTAATCGGCCGGTTGAGCTGGCCCAACGTTGCCGGGGATCTCACCGTGATTCAACTCGGTGACGGCCTTCATGATTTCGAGAATACCGGCCGCGCCGCAGGTGTTGCCGATTTGTCCCGCCAGAGCGCCAACCCGCAATTCATCGCTGCGGTTGTCCGAAGCATAGGCTTCGGCCAATCCGGCATATTCCGATTGATCGGCTTCCGGCAGGCCGGACGATCCGGACTCGACGACCGCAATTTCTTCGGGACTGACGCGAGCTGCTTCCAACGACCGTTTCGCCGCACGATGAACGCCTTTCTCAAGCGTCTCACCTCGGACCGCAGCAATGCCTCGGATGACCCCGTGAATCTTATCGCCGTCACGCTGGGCATCGGAAAGTCGCTTCAGAATGACAACGCCGACACCCTCTCCCGGGACGTAACCCGTCGCCTCGGCATCGAACGGACCTTTCGGATCGTCGGTTTGCGACAGCAATCCGAGCTTCGCCATGAACTCATAAATGGACAGCCCCATTTCACGGTGACCGGTCGCACAGAGCATCATGTCGCAGTCGCCGGCTCGCAGCAGGTCGATCGACGAAGCCAAGGCCGACATCGCCGAGGTGTTCCCCGAATCGACGGCAGTTGCACCGCCCATCAAATCGAACGTCTTTGTGATCCGGGAAGCGAGCGTACTGGACGTGAAGCTGCCGGTTTCGTCAACCAATGCCGGCATATGCTTCAACAGGATTTTCTCGTACTTCGCGGCGACATCGTCGATGTCGGCGTCCGCAATTCCACGCTCACGAAGAATGTCGGCGAGCATAATCTTGAATTCGGGCAGCCGCAATCCCATGTTGAGCTGGCTGGAAAACTCGCCACAGAAAATGGTGCCGACGATTACGCCGGTTCGGCTCTTGTCGAATTCTCGTTCATCGAATCCGGCATTCTTCAGCGCCTGATCGGCGGCGTCGAGCAACATGAACTGCAGTGGGTCGGCACTGGAGATCTGCTTCGGCGGAACTTTGTGCCGCTTCCAATCGTATTCAAAATCGGAAATGAAGCCGCCGATTTTTGTGGGAACCCGCCACAACTCGTTGGAATTCGGTTCATGACCGTAACGGGGATCCCATCGCTCCGGTGGAACTGCGATTTTCTGATCTTCGCCGGAGTGAATGACGTCCCATAACGCATCGATCGTCCGCGCTCCGGGGAGAACAGCCCCCATGCCGATGATGGCAATGCCTTCTTCTTTGATGTCCGCCGCTGTGTTCTGTTCGGTTGGCGGGGCAATCAGTTTGCGGCTGACTTCGGGCAGATGTTCGTCGAGGACGACATGCACATTCAACCCGCCGATGCCGAAAGCATTGACGGCCGCGCGACGCGGACTTCCCGGTGCCGGTGAGGGCCAGGCCGTCGTTTCTTGCGGGACGTAAAACGGGACGTCGTCCCAATCGATTTTCTCGTTCAGCTTCTTGATATTGATCTGCGGAGGAATCGTCGCGTGCTGCATTGCCAGCACGGTTTTTAACAGGCTGGTCAAGCCGGCCGACTCCAGCGTGTGTCCGACATTGGCCTTCACACTACCAACGGCCACCTTTTTCCCGGGTGGCAGAACATCCTTGAGGACGCGTGTCAGCGCGTCAATTTCGGTCGCGTCGCCCACCTGGGTGGAGGTCGCATGCATTTCGATGTATTGCAGATCGTTGAGGGACAGATCCTGACCATAAGCGCGGTGAATTGCTTCGACTTGACCTTCTGCCCGCGGAGCCCACAGGCTTTTGCCTTTTCCGTCCGATGAAATGCCGATGCGGCGGATGACCGCCTGAATGGGATCGCCGTCAGCCATTGCGCGATCGAGCGTTTTGAGCACGACCGAGATATAGCCCTCTGCGGCGACGAGTCCATCGGCGTCGTTGTCGAAGGGACAGGTTCCGTTATTCGCGCTGACCGATTGGGCCTGCGAAAAGAGAACCAGCGTGTCGGCGTGGCAATACGAGGCACCGCCCACAATCGCCATGTCGATTTCGCCCAGCTGCAGCGCCCGGGCGGCATGTCCCAATGCCCGCAGCGAAGACGCGCAAGCGGCATCAAAGCACATTGACGGGCCGCTGAGGTTGAAGCCTTCGGAGATGACTGATGCAGCGCGATAAGCGCTGGCTTGCGTGTGCAGTCGTCGGTCGTCGCGCTGAAAATCGGCGCGAACCCGGCCGATGATTTCCTTAATGATGGCATCCTGCGCGCCGCCGGTGAGTTCGTCGAAATTGGGAATCTCGCGCAGATATTGGGCCGTTTGCTCAATCAGACGAGCGTAAACGGCGTCGCCCGAAAGTGAACTGGGCGGGGTGTGTCCGATGTAGACACCGACGTCCATCGACGGCGACAACGCGAAGGGATCGAGACCGGCATGACGGCAAGCGGAAGCGGCCACCTCGCACAGCAGCAAATGCACGTCGTGCGATTGATCGATCAATCGTTGTGGAATGGGACAGGCCTGGTGATCGAACGGCTTGTTAGTCACCACGCCGCCGATCGACGCATACGACTTATTCAGCATTCCCTTTTCGGGGTGATAGCGCAGCTCGTGATCGAAACGTTCGGGCGGAAGCTGACCCAACTGGCTGCCACCTTCTGCCAGCAGCGTCCAGAATTCGTCGAGATTATCGGCACCGGGCAACCGACAGGCCATACCCACAATTGCTAACGGAATGTCCGCAATGTTTTGCTTCGTCATGTTACTCTAGCTGCTTTCGTAATGCCGTTATTTCTTCCCGCACGTTGGTCGGGCCTGTCTGCACCCACAAGAGATCGCCTGCACCCACAAAAGAATGGGGGCACGGACTTCTCACCCGTGCCACGAGATTCCCCGGAATCAACGACCGTTCACGAGTCGCAGTTCCTGTCCACGATTTTCTGTCACTGATTGAAAGTTAAACGCCCGTGTTCAGGCAGTTACTCTCTGTGGAGCTCCCTCAAGAAACTTCATCACGTCCCTGAGCGTTGGAAAGTCGTCGAGCGACAATTCCTCATTCGACTGAACGTTCACCTCAAACTGTTCGGCCAATTCGCCAAACAGCTGCGCCTTCTTGATGCTGTCGATGCCCAAGTCGGATTCGAGGTCCGCGTCCAATTCGACCATTTCCGGCGGATAACCGGTCTGCTCGACGACAAAGTTAACTAGGAATTCTTCCAGTTCCGCGCCACTCATCGCAGCGCCGGCTGGCGGTGTCGATGACTGGGAAACCGAAGGACTTTCAGGGGAGGGAGTCGGTTGACTGGAGACAACATCGCTCTCGGCCGGTGGCTGCGTTGCGGGCTGAGAATTCCCTTGCAGGAATTCCATCACGTGCCGCAGCGTGGCAAAATCGTCCAGCGAGAGATCATCTGCCGATTGCATATCGATGGTAAACTGTTCGGCCAATTCACCGAAGAGTTGTGCCTTCTTAATGCTATCGATACCGAGATCGCCTTCGAGATCCGCGTCGAGCTCGACCATTTCTTCGGGATAGCCGGTCTGCTCGACAACGAAATCGATGAGGAACTTTTCCAGGTCAGCGTCGTTCAAATTTGTACCGGTCGGTGCCTCGGCTGCGGCAAGCGGTGATGTTGTTTCATCGGTGGGAGCGCTCGTCGGAGCTGGTACTGCCGCAGCGGGCGCTGACTCAGCCGGTGCTGCTGGTGCCGACGGCGCGACCGCCGATGCTGTCGATGCGGCTTCGAGAAACGCCATCACGTCTCGCAATGTCGCGAAATCGTCGAGCGAGAGATCGTCTGCCGACTGCATATCGATCGTAAACTGCTCTGCCAATTCACCGAAGAGTTGCGCCTTCTTGATGCTGTCGATACCGAGATCGCCTTCAAGATCCGCGTCGAGTTCAACCATTTCCTCGGGATAGCCGGTCTGCTCGACAACAAAACCAATCAGAAACTGTTCCAGGTCTGCGCCTTGAGGAACTGAAGCCGCCGGAGAAGTCACTTCGGCGGATGCTGGCTCGACGGCCTTCGGAGCGACTGGAGTCTGAACGGGGGCGGCAGCAACGGGAGTCGATTCCGGGGCGGGTGATGCTTCCGTCGCGGCACCGGAACCAGCCGACTCAAGGAAGCTTTTCACATGTCGCAACGTGGAGAAGTCGTCCAACGAAAGTTCGTCGGCACCCGCGACATTCACTTCAAATCGCTCGGCAAGTTCGCCGAACAGTTGTGCTTTCTTGATGCTGTCGATGCCGAGATCCCCTTCGAGATCGGCGTCGAGTTCGACCATCTCTTCGGGATACCCGGTTTGTTCGACGACAAACTCGACCAGAAACTTATCGAGTTCTGCGCCAGCTGGCATCGCAGCCGCGCCGTTGCTTTGTGCCGAACCGTTTCCCTGCGCTGAACCATTGCTGTTCGGGGCAGCCGCCGGCGTGACCGGTTTCGCAGCTGCCGGGTGGGCAAAGGCACCATTGCTCTTGGGAACTGCAGCGGTTGTGGGAGCTTGGGCCACTGCTTGTGGTGGCGCAGTCGGCGATGCGACGGCCGTTGGCTCAGGCTGCTGTGTCTTGGGCTCCGCTGTCGCTTGTAATCGCATTTTTTCCTTGCGACGGACTGTTGCATCAAAATGCACAATCCGCGAACCGGCCCGGCCGTTGGATGACTCGTCGGCCGACAAAGTAGAACGATCGATAATGGTACTCACCACAACGCTCCGTGATTTGGATGGAAAAACAATTGTTGCCCCGGCTGACGACGGTCCAGTCGTAGCCCCCAGCTTTTTTCGGGAACAGCGAGCGCTGCTGTTGCCCGACGTAATTCAAATTAACTCTGTTTCGGCTGTTCGTGTGGCCTGGCAGCCACACCCTGAAAAATGTCAGCAAGTTTACCGAGAGGAACACCGTTCCCCTCAATCAGCACACCCCCAGTGTTAATCAGTTGGTTGACGTTCGACTGTCGAGTCGCCAACTTCTCAAATGTGTTTGAATTCAAATAATACGTGGCAGTGCAGCGTTCGCTCAGCCCTTGCGAGGCGGAGACGATTTGCCCGTCCCGCAGCGACAATTCCCACTGCCCGCCTCCCTCTCCATTCACTTGAAGCCCCAGGAAGGTGTCGCCTTGCGTCTCGGGTTCGGCAGCCAGGTCTGTCAGATCCTGCAGATGTTCGTGGACGTCGAATTGCAGTTTCAGTGCAGGTTCGCGCGGCCATCCAAAATTCGATTCAATCGCGAACCGACACATCATTGTGAACATCTCTTCGTCGAGGTCGGGACACGGAAGATCCGGCGCGGCTCGACGCGTGTTGGCGTCGTCAAACAGCGGGTCGTCACCCCAGTACGATCGGTAAACGCCCATTCCTTCGAGAAAGAACTGCTCGAACTCCGCCCAATCGACTTTGGCGGCCGGATTCTGGCCCTTTAATTCTTCGCGATGTTGGAGCGTGTATTTCAGAATCACCGCTTCCATAACCGACTGAAACAACTGCACCGGAACGCGCGACCGCGGCGTTAAATGGTAGGTCTCGTCATGCAATTTCGGATCGACGTAGACTCTAGCCATCATTTCCGAGACCCAATCGACCGGAACGAAGTTCTTCGACTCCTTGCCGTCGAGTTGAAGAATCGTCTTCAACCGAGCACCGGCCATCCGAATCCCCTGCTCAGCCGCTTCCGGCGACGCGCTGGCAGCAGCCGACTTCATGGTCAACGATGCCACCAGTTTCAGCGGCACGTAGAAACCGTGATAGGTGGACGTATAGCCCGTATTAGAGTCGCCCAGAATGATGCCGGGGCGGTAGACCGTGACCGAATCGAGGAAGTCGGCTTCGCGGACCATCGTCTCCGATTGAAACTTGCTGATCTCGTAGTCGTTGCCGTGCTTTTGGCCGGCATCGAGTTCGCTCTCCAGAACGCGATCGCGGCGTTGACCGCAAACATATGCCGTCGAAACGTGATGGAATTCGCGAATTCCAGCCGACTTGACGAACTGCAGCACATGACTGGTGCCGTGCAAGTTCGATCGCCACGGCTCCGACTCAGGACTTTCAGCCTGAAACGTGAGACTGGCGGCGTTGTGCATTAACGCGCCGCAGTTTTGTGCAACCCAAGAACGCGAAGCCTCGTCGAGACCCAAATCGGGTTGCGAGAGATCCCCCTCGAAGACCACTGGACGCTCAATCGCGTGTCCCGCTTGCTTCTCCCAGCGCGCAACCGAACTCTCGATGCGGTGCTGCGCCGATGCAAATCGGGTCGGCCGTACCAACACCGCCAGCTTTACGCCCCTACGCGATAAATCGCGTATGAGATATGACCCCAGCAGCCCCGTGGCGCCGGTGAGGAAAAGGTAGGACATTCTGCTTCACTCGATTCATCGGCAGACGCATCCATAGCGTCCTTTCGAATCACCCACTCCCTGGACGACCGGCAAGTGGCCCGTTCGATTTGCCGACCGCAATTCACAAACAGTTTTTCCGTCGTTCTTCGCGACGGTATGGTAGCGCCAACTCGTCAATCGCCATCATGAGCGATGCGAATCCCGCGCTACCGACGCGAAGACTTCTAATGCGGTCAGCTGTCGAATTTCCCAGCACGACAGTGACCGCGGTCCCCTGAAGCCATGACTATACCCCCGCCGATGACCGTAATCAAGCACTCAAACCGGGTATTCTCCCCAGTTTGACCCGTTTTTCTCCGTCCCCTCATCCCCACAAATGGCAGTCTCGGCAAAAAAAAACGACCGACCTGCTTGAATGAGCTGCGAATTGACCTCGATGGGGAATGCGGCATCCAAGCAAAGCACGTACGAATCAAATTTCGATACTCGATACACGTTATGGCAGAAATTCCAGTGACAACAATATCGATGGTCACCAAATCTCACACTTTGTCGTAACACAACTGACTACTGTAGGTTACAAATTCACATTTTGTGATGGGTTTGAGCTTCGATTCGTTACTACTCACCGGCGATTGGTATGGACTGGATTTGGTGATTTCGGTAGGAGCGTCTGGTAAGGAGTTTACCAGATGGTCGAATGTTTACCGAATGTCTCTGAACTTTCCCCGGATGA
>Ga0114999_10001842_pt1 | contig 28891 bp, 26 predicted proteins | sample ArcticOcean_MG_C_3_FD_89820 | JGI IMG/M metagenome (GOLD analysis project Ga0114999, IMG submission 89820) | Marine microbial communities from western Arctic Ocean - ArcticOcean_MG_CB8_126 | ecosystem: Environmental > Aquatic > Marine > Oceanic | place: Arctic Ocean: Canada Basin | collected...
AAATGCGACCGGAAGTGTGATGGACGGTGTATCAAGTGACGAGCGAGCAGTTGGAGTTCGTATTCATTTCTTTTGTCACCGAGAAGGCACTCGTGCGGACCATACGATGATGTTGTCTGTTTTGAAGCTTATGGGTGTAGCATACAAACAGATGGAGAGGAAAGATGGACGCCCTCCGGTGTGGGCGATGCACTTCTGTTGTAATAACCCGGGTTCGTGGTTGGAGTATATTTGCGCGTATACGAAGAACTTTTCTCATATGGAGGAGTTGGATACAATGATAACCGGTACATCGTCGTTGACACCTCTGGTTGTGTTTAGTTTGGAGACGAGTCTTAAGAACACGCGCGCATGTGTTGCCGCGCAACGCATCCGAAAGTGTTATTTCGAGAATTTCGAGGACGAGGACGATTGTTTTGTGTTTCCCCGCGAAGATTTAGTACTTCGTGTTCGTTTGGAGCATATTTCTATAAAGGATTTATTCATGTACCGTCGGTACCTTCCTTCTTATTTCTTTCAGTTTATTTCTTTGCCGGTGTTGAAGACTCGTTCCGAATTGTTCGCCGAGCGTGCAGGAGCGTCTTCACAGGAGCGTCCCGAGATGTATACGTTTATTGAGAAAAAAGTGAATGTACCGAATTTACACGCGTTATCGTCTAAATTCAAGTGTAATTTTCTTCAAGTTTTCGAAGATAAGACGCGTGTTATATTGGGCGAAGATATTTTAGAAGAGGACGATATGCGTACATGCGAAGAGCTTTGTTCCGACGGACACTGGTGTTTGCGTACGGGGGACTACAACGAATTGGCGGACGAGATGCGTTGTTTGTTTCGTTTTCAGGAGATAAATGACGTTGATGATGAAGTTCAATACGAAGATTCTGGTATTCGTTCTTTTTTGTACAGCAACGCACGTTACAAGATTTCAACAATGAATACGCAGTGGTATTCATCAACAATGCCGAATTTGGAAAGTTCTAATATTTCGTCCGTGTTGTTGACGGAAAAGAATAGTTTGGACCGTTTGGATTTGTTAAAGTATAAGGCGTTGATGATGAAGAAGAGTTACACGAACCGTTGTGAGTACCAGAATTTGTTGATGGAAGAGTTTGTGACGTGCATAATCGAAGATTCTGATGCCGATATATCCGACCCATTGTCTCGTATAATGTCGTGGTATAATAATTTGTACGTTCCAACGAAAACGCAGCGTTACCGTTTGGATGAGAATGGGAGTGTTTTCATGAGTTCTATTATTTTCAAGTTGAATTTTTACGATACGGATCTTCAAGTGAGTACAGGTCATGGTATGCTTTTGTTGGCGAAACACGCCACTTTGGACGCGTACCGTCAAGAAGCGAACCTTCATTTCAATATAATTCAATTCGGTGGAGGCGCAGTTGGTAAGAGTTTCGTACTGGAGAAGTTGAACCAGTTAAGCATTCCGGGCACGTGTCAATTTTTCACGTTCAAAACTTTGAAGGCGGACGCTATTGATAAAGATCAGAACGATCAAATTATGCTTTTTCACGAGTTCCCAACGTCTATGTTCATCAAGAACAAATCAAATCCTCACGATAACGAAGCGGAAACGATGCTGAAGGGACGGTTGGTTGAAAACAGCATAAAATGTTCGGTGTTTGAAAAAGACGAGGTTACTCAACGTCGTATGAACCGTGAAGTTATATCGCAGTGCATTGGCGTTCACATCGGTGCAACGAACGACGATCCCGACGAGATGGAACAAGCGATGGCAACACGTTTTTACAAGGCTGAGATTGATTTACAAGAACGTAAGAACAAACCAATTGATGCTTGCCAACGCGGTGCGAAAGATTGGATTCGTTCGGGCGCAAAATTGTTGGAGCGTGATTTGAACGACATTCATATGGAACAATTTCGCGTTGCGGTAGTTTTCAAAATGATGTTTGTAGGTGTTTTAGAATGCCCAACAATGGAAGCAGCAGATTGCGTGTTTATGCACATGTCTAGCGTGTTGAAACGATCTCAGGTGAAGACGACAACACGTTTCAAAGAACGTTACGACGCAATGTGTCGAATATATACGATTATAAATGCTATCGACACGGTGTTCAATTACGTGGGAGGCGAATGTTGTAACGAAGAATACGATTTCGACCCTATTGACTTGATCAAGATCGAACCGTACCTGTTTTGTACGGAAGAGATTGCTTTGTTCGCGTTTACTGCGATATCGCCAGAGATTCACAACACGAACGAATATAAAATTTTGAAGTCTATCTGGAGTTTATGGGCGAAGAGCGGTGGAAAATACGCTCAAGAGATCAATCTGGACAATTCGAGCAAAGAGGACGATTACAATTACATTCGTTTCGATAAAATCGGATTTAAATTACGCAGTGCAATCATCAATGGAATTCCTCTTCACGACGGCCGACCTTCTGATTTTAACGTGAAGAAATATTTGAAGAAACTTTCGGAGATGACGATTTCTACCGTAGATTACGGTATGGACGACGACGGAGATGGGTTTTCTAATTTCAACGATCGATTTTCTCAACCACAGGCTGAAGGAATGGAATGTTTGAAAGACGCTGCGACGACTATCGCACCGAACACTCATTTTCACATTTGTTTATTTGATAATATACGTGGTGGAACGTACATTGACCCGATTGTTGAAGCAATCGATGGGTGTCGTCATAAGCACACCTCGTCGAAAAAAATATTATTAGGCTGTCCTAAACGAGAAAACAGTATTGTTAAACACACGTCCGTGTTTCAAACATATGAACTCTGCAAAAAGAAAGAACGTATTCTTGAAATGTACAACCCATTGTTCAAAACAGCGGAAGATAAAACAATACGTGCTAGAAATGATCAAGACATGTTGTACGACGAACTTTCAAAGACTTACAAAATAACCGAAGATTTGGATGATGTCGCGTGTGTAGCGCATGCGAAAAGAATGGGCGTCGAAGGGACCGACGAATTATCAAAATTTGTTGATACTTATGGCATGGGGGCACGTTTTGATAAAATGGCAGTCTCCACTGAATCTTTCAATTACCCGACAGATGTTATTAAAAGTATCGAAGAGCGGCATTCCGGTGAAGACATTACGGTCAGTAGACATACTGAAGGGTTAACATTTAAACGACGTTCGAGGAAAAGGAAACCTCCGCGTACCAATCCTCAAGAAGAACGAAAACGAACACGTATGCTTAGTACAATGCCCGACATAATCGATTGCACGGGTGCAAATATGAGTGGGAGCGATAGCGATATAGGCATAGGTATAGGTGGGAGCGATATAGGTGGGAGCGATTTAGGAAGTATGAGTGAAATGGATATGTAATTTACGTATTAATATGTTTGCATTATATATTTATAATATGTCCGCGAGAGAATTAATTAAAGAATTTCGTAATAATCCATACATTGGAATGTTTCAAAATTTTAAAGCAGTTCAAAATTCTAAAACAGTCCGAAAAGTTGATTTTAAAATCGTTTTAAAGTTTGACAAAGCTGTACAAACCGACCCCATACATATAGCAAGGTCTCATATCCCCATTGCCCCTGTTATTCCCATCGCACGTATTGTCCCCGCCTCGCACGTCGTTCCAGTTGCACCCGTCACCCCTACCACCCCTGTCGCTCGAGAAGATGACTGGGAACAATTGTAAAGTTATTTGGGCATGTAGACCCATCCTTTTCCCGGATGGATTTGTTCAGCACGGTCGGCTTCTTCGTCGCATACTCTGCGAAGATGCATTTGATGAATTTGAAACTCGTCCCACGTAAGGTCTGTTTTAACACGTCGAAATGCATAGATCATATCGCACAGTATTTTCCAAAATTTATCGTTCCATTCCAAACGCCACGCACGCGTATAATCAAGTCCCCACGACACGAACAACGTGCTGCGTTTACCAGAACACGACATGTGTAAATAACACTGGGGGATGTAGTAAAATTTTGGTTTGTCATACGCCTTTTTTGTCTTACCACCACATTTTATTTCAATAACACCCTCGTCCAATATCTCGAAATCGTCGCCCAACAACTGGTAAAACCCGTCCGGCGACGACGATAGATAGTTCAAACCTTTGTGAACAATCATCGGTGCTTCGTACGCTACCAACGCTGGGACGTTTGTTAACAAACTTTCCATCGCCGTATCTTCGTTTTCGACGCCCCACTCGACCCATTTGCTCTGCTCGGGCGTGAATTCGTCGCGTGGTAAACCCTCCCACACTTGTCCGTAAAACTTCTTCACTTCGTCGAAGTGCTTAATAAACAAGAATTGAGAGAATTTCGAACTTGATAATTTTCCGATTCGACGTTTAAACCATTCTTCTGATTTTTGTTCTGGTTCGTCCACTTGTTGGTCTTTTAGACTGAAGAAACGTTCGTGTAGTAATTTACTCATACTTTAAATTGAAATGTACAACACACACACGTTTCCAAACAGTTCCGAACAGTTCCGAACAGTTGAATTATGAGCTTCGTTCCGAACAGTTGAATTATGAGCTTCGTTCCGAACGTATGAAACAATATAGGAAAAGAATAAGAAAGAATAAGAAAGAATAAAAAAAGAATAAAAAAGAATAAAAAATGTTGAAATAAAATATTATTATTTTACTCTTACTCTTACTCTTACTCTTACCTCCCCCCTTCCCACTTACTCTTACTCACACTTACTTTTACTCTTACACTTACTTCCCTCACTCTCACACTCACACTTGCACTCTTGCTCTCACACTTGCACTCTTGCTCATTCTTCACTCTTGTTCATTCTTCATTCTTTTATTCTTATCCATTTATTCTTTTATTCTTATCCATTTATTCTTTTATCAATATGCAAGCAAGCATGGAAAAATTCAACCCGAAGCGAAAACTAGACGAAGTTTTGCAGGAAGATATTGAAAGTTTTAGCTTCAAGAAGAAAATGAAAGGCTCGTTCTGGTTACCGAACCAATTGAGCTTGTCTCCGTTCGAAGTAACTATCGTAACGAACTGGGAAGGTAAGAAATTCCCTTCGTTGAAAGAAATTGGTTCGAAACCGGGCAAAAAAGATTCTGTTCTTTTCCAAACCCCGACGTTGAATACTGTCTGGGCATGGGTCGGGAAAGATGGCGATTTAGCGAACAAGGGTATCAAAGGCAAAAAAGAACCCGAGAGCGCAAAGTGTTCGTTGAGCTTGAATGCTAACATCGACCCGGACGTGTTGAAAAGAATGCCGGGAGAGAAAAAAAAGGCCGAAGAATTTATGAAGCGAATATCTGAAATTATCGAAGAAATGTACGAAATGGGTTATGCGAACAAAGAATGCTGGGTCGGGCACAAGAAGGCGGCTGTACGTTTGGCAAAAGACAAGAATGAAACGCGCGATGCGAAAGCTATTTTTATGTCGAACGCAGAATGTTCGTGGCAAAAAGACGTTGATCGCGATGACGATACGAAAGGGAAAATGATCGTGGTAAAGACCGACCTTACCCGAAACTTCCGTGTGAAGGATGCGGACGGTGAATTCACCGAGCGCAAAGAACTCCGTTCAAACCGTCCTCAAATTTGGAAAAAGATGAGCACCGGTTCTGTCGCCGACATTTCCGACAATTTGGTGGCAGATTCTGGTAAATACCGTCCGGGTTTCTACCCCGGGACTGCTTTACGTTGTGGTTTCGAGATCAAAGCGTGGGAAAACCAATCAAAGTATGGCATTCGTATCGAACTGGGCCCCCACATCCTTTGCATAAGGGAGATGAAAAAAATGGGTGGCAAATCGACCGAAGAGACCATAAGCGATGTCTGCGTGTTTTCGGACTCCGATTCGGACGAAGAATAAGAGCTTTGAGGAGCTTTGAAGAGCATTCGTCTCTTATAGTATTCGAGCATTCGCTTTGGCCTTTGTCTCTTATAGTATTCGAGCTTTCGCTTTCGCTTTTGCATTTGAAGACTATTTGCTTCTTTTCTTATAGTATTTGAACTTTCGCTTTCGTTTTCGCTTTCGTTTCTTATAGTATTCGATATCTAGTAAATATTACATGTTCTATTAAATATAAACTATAGTATTAATTAAATGTTAATTAAATATTAATTAAGTATCACACGTCGTCTGTCCTGATAACTTAACATCTCCTGCTACATTAGTTTTTCCCGAAGCACACGCATTGCAACTGTATCGGTCGGCCCATAACCCAATCCCATTTTTGCCACCATAAGTGGGATATTTGGGATCTACACCAAGTTGCCCGTCACCACCGTTACCCCAACACTTTACTTCGTTGTTATCAAGAATAGCACATCTAGTGTATGCACTAACTGCGTGTCCTGAAGCAATGTATTTGATAGTACGACCAATGCCTAAGTTCACGTTTGTTGTTGGAGGGGTATGTACATCTGTAACTGCAGTACCGTAGCCTGATTCACCATATAAGTTACGACCCCAACATCTGAGAGTGCCACCCGACAATACAGCACACGTAGACCACGATCCGGTCGATAGTTGTTTCACTTTTCCGAGAGTGAGGACATAAGTGGGTGTAGCTATATTGTTATAATGACCGATTCCCAATTCCCCTTGTACGTTACTACCCCAACACTTAAGACGGTCGTTGTTCGTAATAATACATGTATGTGCTTCTCCTGAATCGATTTCTTTGGCCGTGTCACCATTACCCAAAGCTACAACACGGTCCGGAACAACATAATTGTTACTGCCGGACGGGATTGGGTCTCCTACTTGACCATGTCCTTGATTCATTCCCCAGCAGTTAACTGTACCATCATCAAAAACAGCGCATGTATGATAAGATCCACACGAAACTTTCACGGCGAATCTTCCATTTAAAGGGACTGTGAATGGTGATATTTTGTTAGCCGATGAAGAAGATCCGACCTGACCGTAAGCGTTAGACCCCCAGCATCTGACCGTACCATCGACAAGAACCATGCAACTGTGTACGTTTGCAGCTGAAATATCTACCGCAATCTCGTTTGAAGCAGTAATTTTTACAAAATTAGTTTGGTCATATGGACTATTATTACCTATTTGACCAACACCGTTTCCACCAACAGCCCAAACTTCACCATTGGCAAAACGAAACATCGTGTGTAGTTGACCAGTCACTTGTTGTGCTACGTTTACCTGACCACCATTTGAAGAAGCAGGACTTATATGCGTCGTAGAAGTCCCTGTTCCGAGTCGATAGTACCCCCCATTCCCCCAACATTTAATAGATGTGGTTTCTAATAATACACAGACGTGTGATTCCCCCACCGAAAGCTGTGTTGAGGGTCCCCCAACATTCGTTGGTACTAAAACATCCATCCCATACCCTGATCCTAACCCCCTGTCTACCACGTAATGGTTGGCGCTACAAGGACAAGCGTAAACACCATTTTGGTTATAAGCTTCCGTTGTTGCAACACAGGCATTATCACAGTACGTATCGGTGGCAATAGTCGCTGGTCCCATATAACGTTCTGCGGCAGCAACACATGATGCACTAGTTTCAGTCCAATTGCTGCATGGGATTGTACTATCGGACCATTCACCATTAACACCATTACTAACACATGCCTCACAAGTCGCATCCTCTTGTGTAGTACCACCTTCCAACCCAATACCTGCACTAGCACATGCCGTTTTTCTTGCAGCACATTGGACGAACGAATTGTCCAATGCTTGATATTCGTGTGATTCACACGGTTCACACAAGTTCGGAGCGGTAGCGACAGTTAGTACAAATTCGAACCCAGCGTCGCAAGTTGCGTTCGTTGTGATGCATCCAGTATGACTGACACCATCGTCGTCGTATTCCGTGCCAACATCACATGTAATGCAATCGTACCCACCGCTCACAGCGTGCAATGGAAGAATTTCGTACCCAGCTGCGCATGTTTGACACGTCGTTGATTGGTCGTTTGCAACATTATATTCCCCTTGACCACACACCGTGCATACAGCTTCCAATGTAAGGCTTCCGGCTGTGTATCGAGACCCAGCTGCACACGATCCTATTTGATCAACGCATGCGTTTGTCCCACCGGTCGAGTATTGATACCATTCACATGCAGAACATGAACTGTCGGCTGTATTACCACCGTTACTGAACCCTTGTCCTGCAGGACATGAGGGGGTCGTATCAGCAGAACATGCCGCACCCCCTGTTGAAAATTGGTTGACGGTGCATGTGGTACCACATGCGACATTACTGATGTTCGTACATGCACTGAGAAAGGGTGTACCTTCACCACACGCAGTACATGCTTGACACGCTTGTGAATCGGCAGCGGCAGAGTACGTCGATCCCGCTACGCACGCTGCACATATCGCGTCTGCGCTGGCAGTACCGGCAACTGCAACACCCGTTCCAATAGCACACGCCGAGTGTTCGTGACATGCGACCGTACCGTCGGACCATTGCGTACCGTAACAGGCGGGACATGTAGCGTCTTGTGTAGTGTCTCCACCCGTGAGTCCAAAGCCTGCAGGGCACGATGTTCTACGTGCTGCACATGCAACATCCGGACGTGTTGAGAATTCGTCGGCTTCACACGCGGTACACTGTCCATCTTGTATACCCGTTGCTGCTGAGTATTCAGTACCCGTTGCACACTGTGAAGATGTGGTAATCGAGACGGTAGTACATGTTGAATTGTTAATAATACTCGAACCCACCGTGAAATATTTGCCGAGTGCGATTGCACCAGTACATGCTGTTGCATCAGCACAATTACATGCACCGTACGCGGTGTCGTCAGTACATGATGTCGTTTGACCACCATGTTGATGTTCTTCACAAGTGGTGCACGGAGAACCCGGTGCGGTGAGTGTACCTTCAAAACACGTGTAATCACTCGGGTAATACCCTACATTACAGTGTAGTATGCACGAAGTACCACCCGCTATGGCATTAATACATGTACCTGCACTTGCAGCGTTGGTAACTAGAGTATGGTCTGGCATAGTAGCACAACCAGCAAGCACACAAGTAGCTGCAGTCAGAGTCCCTGCTGAACAGCTCGATACACCACTTAATACGTACCCTGTTGGACATACGGGTGCGCACGTAGATCCGGAAGCTAACGTGCTGGTACAGTCACCGAGCCCCGCACCGGTCACAATAGGAGCCGTCGCATCGCATGCTTTAGGAAGACATGTCCCCGGCGTTAAAACGCTGTTAGCACAAGATGATACACTTCCAAATTCATACCAGTACTGCATGTTTGTTGACAATTTGATCCGTGTGGAAGTAATGCAATACACGTTCCCACTCCATCTGCGTTGTCGATAAGAGCCGTTGCATTGCAATGTGCGACTATACATGCGGAATTGTCACTGTCGTGGGCGGTACCGGTCGTCAACGTTTCACCGTTAGCAGCAACGCAGTTAACTGTCGTATATGCATAAGCAACACAACTGGAAACGTTATAATATTGCGTAATCGAACATGAACTTAAACATGAAGAATCGTCAGCGGCGTACGCCGATCCGAGAACTAGTGTGTAACCATTTGCGGTGGCGCATGAAGCAGCCGTGTTCGCGTAAACAGTACAAAGCTGTGTTCCCGAATTATAGAATTCCGTAGTTAAGCACTTGCGTACACAATCAGAATCATCACTATTTATCGACGTACCGGGCGTGAACGTTTTTCCATCTACAAGAGCACAGTTCGATGTTGTATGAGCATAGGCAACACACGTCCCGTTGTTATAATATTCCGTAGCCGAGCATGTGAGATCACACGAAGAATCGTCTTCGGCACCCGCCGACCCCAGCGTTAAAGTATATTCAGCACCACACGAAGTGGTAGCGTACGCAGTGCATGCCGAACCGTCATAGTACGTAGTAGTATCTGAACATATTCGGTTACATACACCGGACGTGAGAGTTCCTTTATCACACGTACTGTTTGCGGTTAAAGTAAATCCCGCGTAACACAGTGGGTAGCATGTACCGGGCGATCCTAAGGATGCGGTACAGTCTCCTACATTTGCGTTGGCTAGAGCCGTACTAGCGTCGCACGAAGATTCTGCACACGATGCCTGAGAAAGTGTTCCCGAATAACAAGATGTTTTCCCAGAGACAGTGTACCCAGAATCACATGTCGGTTGACAGTAGTACCCTGATAATAGGCTTATATCTGATGATAAACTTATATTACAGTCTCCAATTGCACCGTTTGTGGGTGTTTCTACCCCCGAACAACTTCTATCTGCAACGAACCCCGTGTCGATAGGACAAGACGTTGTTCCACCACTAGATGTTTCCGTATTAATTCCAATATAAGTTACGCTTTGAGTACCTCCTGATGCGTGTATATTAAAGCTTAACGTGTACGTATAAGGAGATTCTGAACCCGATTTCGTAATTTGACAATCTTTAACACTGTCCGTTGAATTAATGTCCGCACCTGTTGCGAACACGTCGACAGTTCCAACACTCGGGAGAAGCCTAAGTGCGGTCTCGATCTCCGTAGCTTGAGCAGAACATTCCGCAGACGTAGTAATTCCTTTTGCAGCGTCGTAACCAGTGGAAATTTGAAAAGCTGTGATGGTAGTAGCAGGAGGTAAGAATTTCGACTCTTGTGTATTCATAGAATCGCATTTATTAATTTCGCTTAGCATGATTTGACAAACGTAGTGATGTTGATTGATACAACATGGTCCGTGTCCATATTTGCTTTCACTGCTCTCGTACAAAGGGTGTCCGTAACGTGTAGCATCGAATTCCAAAGCCTGTCGTAGAACAACAGCGTCGCTGCAATTGACCTGTGCCCACCCGAGCACTCCACCACTATCTTGAATGACATGAACTTTACCGGCATCCGCACCAGTACCTCCTGATACATCCAAAGGTCTGTAATCATTTACGAGGGATGTCGTCGCAGGGTCAGTTGATGCATACCGAAGAGAATGAACAAATTTTATAAAGAAAGCTCCGACGAATAATACAGTTCGCATTTGAATGATAGGTTGAAATATATATAGTCATATTATTATGTTTTTAACGAATGTTTTATGTTTTGAGTTTATTGTTGGGTTAACGGTAGTGTATAAATAAGAGCACTTTCGTATTTATGGAGATGAGAACAGTATCTATCTCATCGTCGTACATATCTGGAATTCTTTCGTTCGGGATGATGTTTTGGGTAATTGCAAAGGTGGGTGTTTATCACAAGCACTACGTAACTAGAAGTATCGAATATGCACGTGCCGAGATATTTTTAAGCAGTTCAACATGTGTCGACCCCGTGTTAAAGTCTGGGTTAGGCGATTTCAACCTGTGTGATAATTCTACCCGTGTTTTGTACACTCAACCGTGGGTGCAGTCTATTTATGACACGGCGGAAGATTTACGTTACTGTGGCCACGACGCGTGTAGCAAACATTTACCAAAGATTATTATAGTAGTATTGATCGTAGCTACGGCTGTTTTGATGATATCCGGCAGTAAAATAACGGACGATCGACGTAAAGCGACGTACGAATATTTTTCTTTGCCTATGAAAGCGCCGGACATTCACGTTCATGAAGATTAGTATTCGGTTCCCTGCAGCAAGCGTTTTTCTCTTATTTGATTCCTGTACAAGGAAGATGACGCGGTCGCCCCGTCGTCGTCTTTGTATTTCACGATGATGTTACGGTATAGGCTTTGGTATGTTAATTTTATCTCATCGTTATGTTTTGCTCCGGTAATAACAATTTTCCCGCTCCTAAAAATGAGAAACACAAGTTTAGGTTCAATGGAACGAAATATTAGCCCGGGGAAAAGTTCAGGTTCGTAGCTAGTGTACGGACCGAACGCGTCCGCGATGTCCTGTAATCTTATAGTGAACCCAACAGATGCAGCAGCTACAATGTTCTGAATCTTGAAATTGTCGAACGATACGGGGATACCAACGCGTTGTAGAATGTGCACGTATTTTCTACTGGCGAGTCTGCTTTTACGCTCCGTGGAGGCGCCCGTACAGACCATTTTCCCAGACGCAAATATAAGAGCCGTCGTTTTGGGATTTTTAATGCGCAAAGTAGCGGCCGCGAAGTTTTGTGGATTGAATTCTAAAAACTTGTGTTTTAAGGCAATTTTTTTCAAATTTAGTTTTTTCACGCCTAACGAAGACGTCGCAACTATGTTAACGAGTCTGTATGGAGGGGCTATCAAAGTATCGTTCTCACCAGTGTCCAAATCCTTAAAATCAATGGAAAGGGTTTCCTTTTTAGGAACGAGTCTTTTTTTCGGCATAATGTTGAAACGGATTAGAACAAAATATCGCCTGTTATATAGCGTAACGTTTTAACTTTTGACCTACGAGACTTGAGAGAACTTTAGAGAACTTTAGAGAACTTTAGAGAAGATAAGAGAAGATAAGAGAAGAGAACTGAGTTCAGTATGTCGATTGCCTTTTTCAACGCGCGTAAGCGTGTAAAGAAGAATCCGCGTTTGGAGTTTCAATTGAAGGATGACGATACGTTAATATTCAAACTGAAATATATTTCGAGCGAACGAGATTTCAAAGATTATACAAAACTATCGCGTGGTTATTTTGAAGTAAAGATTGTTTCTTTACCAGCTTTGTTCGAGCTTTGTTCTGAGAAATGTTATGAGATTATTCCTTTGCCAGAGAATATTGAGAAAGCGGTAACGTTGACTCATACGATAACGTTCGACGAGTCGTTCAAAGAAACAGCATTATGGAAACGTATGTTTGAATACCAACGCGATGGTGTTGAATTAACAATTCGTATGGGTACTCGAAGTTTAATCGGCGACGAGATGGGACTCGGTAAAACGTTGCAGGCGATAGCAGTGATAAAATACCACGATCATCAATCCGTGTTGATAATTTGTCCAGCCTATTTAAGGTATACGTGGAAGCATGAATTGGAGAAATGGTTGGGAACGGTGGAACTGTGCATTGTAAACAAGGGATCGGACGAAATGAACAAAGGCACGTTTCAATATTTAATAATTAGTTATGAACTAGCGTCAAAACGGGCAGCAGAGTTGAAGGCATTAAATTTTGAAATTGTCGTATGTGACGAATCGCATTATTTCAAAGGTCATCGTACAAAACGCACGCGTAATCTAACTCCTTTGGTCAAGAAAATACCCCATGCATTGCTTTTGACGGGTACTCCCGCGTTGAATCGACCGTGTGAATTGTTTCCTCAGATGCATATGTTACGTCCTGATTTTTTCAAGACGTGGGGGACTTATACAAAAAGGTACTGCAATGGACAGATGAGTCCGCTGGGGTTTTACGATTATTCAGGTTCGAGCAATGCATTTGAATTGGTTTGGTTTATTCGACGAGTTGCTATGATTCGTCGTGTAAAGCGTGATGTTCTAACTCAGTTGCCTGCAAAACAGCGTTCGGAGATGTACGTTCCTCTCCTTCCGAACAAAATAGCTCCGATGCTTCCTTTTTTTTCGGAATGGAAAGCATTGAACCGTGCTATTCCAAACATGGTCCCATGTTCGGAGGAAATAAAGTCTGCGTCGTTTAGACGTAAAACTTTGATTTCACAATTATTTCGAATGACTTCGGTTGCGAAAGCTGATGTAGTGAAAAAGATAGTGAAAGATTTTGCCGATTCTGGACTTAAATTTATCGTTTTTTGTTATCACAAAGAGTTGATGAATCAAATTTCGAGCGTATTGTCGTGTCCCTTCATACGTATCGATGGGAGCACGCCGCAGGAGTCTCGTCAAACGTTAGTAGACAAATTTCAAAACGGCGACGCGCAGGTAGCCGTTCTAAGTCTTCTTGCAGCGAGTACTGGACTAACTTTGACTGCGACGTCGCATGTATTGTTCGCAGAGTTATATTTTGTACCGGGTACTATGTTGCAGGCAGAAGATAGGATTCATCGCGTCGGACAGACGAAAGTGTGTAGTATAAAATATATCATCGCAGAGGGGAGTTTGGACGATTATATTTTCAAAATGTTGCGGCATAAGCTCGAAACGCTCGATACGGTGCTTGATGGGCGAACGGACAGGGAGTTTCGAGGCGAGCGTGTCGATTACAGCAAAGACGGGGTTCAACGTACAGACTGTGAAACTTTATTTTAAAGACTATTTAACTTAGGCTAATTATCTTTAAATGGGAACATATTTAGAACACCCTGCTAATTTTTTAAACAATACGTATGTGTTTGATCTGGAGTATGTCGGAACAAGTTCCGATATGTCGGACTGTTACATTTGGGACATTAGTGTAGTTCATTTATTGAGTGGAAAAATATTTGAAATTTCCGTTTTACCAAACGTATCTACAATTCCACCACCTTTTTCAGACGAATTCATACCGGTAACACTTGAACTTCTCCGTCGTCGTAACGCTGTTTCATTTGAAGTGGCATTCAACCGGTTGAACGCGTTTTTAGGACCGTCTACTAAATTGCTCATATCGCACAATGGGTTTAAATCGGACAAAATACTTTTGGAAGTTGAATCTCGTCGGAACAATATTAAAATACCGTACAATTGGTTTTTTTTCGATTCATTAATGTACGTTCGTAAAAAACTTCCGAAACAACCGTCGTATACACTACGAGTTATACATACTTATCTCGGGTTGGGTAATATTGACGGGCATCATTTTGCATTACCAGACGCGATCGCACTTCGTAACATAATGTTGAAATTAGATATTAATGGTATCGTCGGACCAATATACCCCGCGTACAGTACGAGTTTACAAGCCGTTAAATGGCTCGGACCGAAATGTGAGCACGCTATGATAACGAATAATATGCGCAGTGTTGAACAACTCAAGGTGTCTATTTTAAACGAATTTACGCGGAAAATTTTAGCTGGAACACCTTTGTCGATATCTGAGTTTACAACTTTGTTTATACAAGAACGTTTTGATATTAAAAACGGGAACGCTAAATCAATTGCATCTAGCTTAGTTGACAAGTGGTTAGACGGCGTATAAGTATAAATATACTCTTCTAGTATAATACGTTCGACAATGTCTTTAAAACGTAAATACGAAGAACCATTGCTTGCGAGAAAAAGATGCAAGAACACGTTCTCTTGTAAAAGAAAACGCGAAGAAACATTGTTTGCAAGAAAAAGGTTGAAGGTATATTCCAAACTCAATGAAATGATAGCAGAAAACGATAAATTGACTAAAGAAAACGATACCCTGACCAAAGAAAACGATAAACTGGCTAAAGAACGCGACGAACGCGACGAAATGATAGCAGAAAACGATAAGCTTACTAAAGAAAACGATATCCTGATGTATCAACTTTGCATAGAAAGAGATGCTAAATTCGAGATAATGGAAATGAATAAATCTATTTTATCTTATTAATATTTTATATATACATGCTAGCGGTGTGATCGTTTCTAATATTATGTACAAAGTGATCATCAAACCCTTTTTGAATGTCTGATAATTTCAAACATTTCGTTTGTTTCTTTTTATTCCAAAATCTTCCACTGTATTCTAATTTTGCTTTGAAAGCAATGTTATGACAGTCCCCTCCCGCATTTTCGAACTTCTTATAATTATGTACAAATAGATGTTCGCAATTTTCAACCACCGTCCACCCGTGACGTTCTAATTGAAGTATGAATATGCGATACAGTTCTTGCGCTGTGTAATCGCTTACTTTGAAAAACCATCCAAATCGTCTTCGCAACCCCTCGTTGCAAGAAAAAAAATGTTCTTCTAATTCGTTTTCGTACCCCGCAATAATGACAATGGTGTTGGATTTTTCTTCCGACATGAACGCGTTTAATTGGTCGAGTGCTTCTTTGCCGTATTCGTCTTTGTCTCCCGTCACCAACGTATACGCTTCGTCTAGAAAGATAACGTGGCCGGAATGTTTTCTAAGCATTTTCAATGTTTTATTAGCAGTGTGTCCCATGTAAGATCCAACAAAATCAGAACGGTGGAGAATATGAAATTCACGGTCTGATTTTCCAGAATTTACCGAATTCCATATATTAAACAAGATTTGGGCTACGGAAGTTTTACCACACCCCGGTGGTCCACTAATGCTTGTATTTAGAAAATGGTCGTCGAGTTTCCCCCCATTTGCCATCAGAAACTGCAGCTGTGCAACGATTGCACATTTTAATGTTTGCATACCGACCATCGCATCGAGAGATTTTAAGTGAGGGTGTAGGTTACGATAGCGTTTTGTTCGTTTAGTATACGTAATCATTGATTTTAACTTGTCTTCGTCGCCTCGCCGCCGTTTTTTTCTGAGCATTTGGTATATCGTTTTTTTTATTTATACTGCTATAACACAATGGACAGACAGGTTTATATTTCAAAGCTTTGTTGATACAATCGGAATGAAATACACACCCACATATATTTAATTTTATTTTTTCACCGTTCGAATCTAAACAGATTGAACAGACAAGGGGGTGAACGCGGTTGCTACGCGGGGTGTACGGAGAAATAGAACACTTGTACTCGTTTATTTCTTTATTGTGTGTGATATACGGTGAGATATCGTCCATACTTTCAGCCATCACGGCGTTTAGTAATCCTTTCTCCTCGTCGTACTCTATAACTATGGTTATTTCGTGCCAAACATCTTCTCGGCGAAATCGTTTATGAATGAATTTTTTTAATTCGAAAGACGTTGGTGTAGCATCACGTTGTTTTAAATAGTATTGATACCTTAATAAAATGAATTCTTTTGAAACAAAGCTCGGTACAACATGCGTTCTAATTAAATTATACATACTAAGGTTAAATTAGATCTTAGAATAGAATATTGTATAATAAATAAGTCTAGATAATAGATAAGTCTAGATAATAAATAAAGGTGTTATTTTCCCTAAAGTTTAAAGTTTAAACCCGATTGATTAGTCTGAACAGTATTCACCTGAACAGTATTCGCTCGACTAACCTGAAGACTACTCGCTTGAACAGGATTAACCCGATTAGTTTGAATACTACTAAGACTACTACTAAGACTAGTAGTAAGACTAGTAGTCCGAGTATTAGCTTGAAGTCCATCGTCTTGACTATACAGCCCACTGTCTTGACTATACAGCCCACTGTCTTGACTCGTATAGTACCATACGTTGTACCAATACATGCGTGGCAGTAGATAAGCGACTGTTCCTATAAACCACCACACAGCTTCCATTTTCCATGCGAATAACATGTAGAAGAACCATTCGAGACATTCGAAAAAATAATTCGGAGTTGTTATACCCCATGCAACGATGGTATGCCAATCTTTATCTATTTCTACAATGGATAAGTATTTGCCCATGTAAAGACCGTTTGAATGTGTTTCAACACCTCTTGTTTCTCGCTGAGTGTTTATCCATATATCGAAGTATATGTTCAAACTTAAAGAGATACCTGCTGCAAATAAGAATATAATTTCGTACCCTTCTATCGGAGGGAAATCTGAAATACACATTTGTCTAAGCATTAATCCAACAACAGGTAGATATGCATAACTGAAAATAGCGAGTAAAATGGACGTTTCTTTGTCACCAACAATTTCTCGGTCGGAGTTATTCGTTGCAACGTGTAGTACGACTGACGATACAACGCTTCGCCATGCAAAATGTAGTAGAAAAAATACGAAACATGCCCACCCTTTAGTCGTCGAAGGAAGTTTCGTCTCGATTAAAAAGAATATTAGAGCACCTATTTCCGTGAGAACCCAAACCCAACGCGTGTTAAACAACAGTGGGAGGTTCGGCGTACTAAATTTTCCGTATGGAGCGGGTATCATCGACAAGAAAACCCCAGCCACGCACGCGTATACTAAAATATACAGACTATACGGCGGAAACACGGTTAACATAGTCTTAACAACAGGAATCTGCTATTTATACTAAAAATTCCATTATTTTACTTACAATCCAAATAACGATTTTCTTATTGTATAGAGTGTCCTTCTTCCACATGTCTTTAATTTCAACGTAGCGCTCGGCGAAATCGAAGAAGCGGCGGATTTCACAAAGGGTGTAACTTAAATGTCCTTGAGGAAAATAGTCCGTATTCTCAATTTCGAAAATATCGTCCTTTAAAATACCAAACGTTTGGTCGTTTACAAAGTCTTCAAACAAACCGAGAGGGTCTTTCAATTCGAAATGAGGGTGGTCCCACTCGTCTTCGTTCGGTTGCTTGTAATGAAATCGACAACAGAATGGATAGTCGGACATCTCTTCCCATAATTCAAATATTCCATCGTACTTAAGTTGATCGTCCTTAAATTCTTTCAATGCTACTTCCCCCTGTTTTAAATGTTCCTCATCGAATGTTTTGTCTAGATCCTCCAATTCTAAAACTACTTCGTCAATAGCATATGTTTCGAGAATAGCCGTCATGGTTAATAATGAATAATACTTTACTTAATTATGTGGTCCTTATATACCTAAATGTTGAAATATGATTCTAACTTCTTACACTCTAACTCAATGTTACTCTTCGTAGCTTCTTACACTCGTTCTTCTGCAGCTACTCGTTCGTCTGCACTTACTCTTCGTTTCGTAGCTTCTTATACTCTTCGTTTCGTAGTTTTTTAATTTATAATGACGTCATTGGGCGAAGGTTCTTTTGGGGAAGTGTATTCAAAGCGAAATTCATCTGGATGTGTGACAGCTTTAAAAATAGTCTGTATCAATTTGAAAACGGACCCCGGATGTTCTAACTTACTAGCATGTGCTCGAGAACACCATGCGATGCTTCTATTGAAGGGTATTGACAATCACATCGGTTTAATCGATATGACAACAAGTTTCTGCAGCGTGAAAGGATTGTATATGAACATTGAAATGGATAAAGCGGACACGGATTTAAGCAAGTATGAAGTCCCTGCCGAAGATATGTACACGGTGGCTATGGATTTGATAAGTGGATTAAATGCGATGCACGCGAAGAAACTTTATCATCGAGATATCAAACCAGCGAACATATTGGTCAAGAACAAGCGTTTCTACTTCTGTGATTACGGGTTGACGAGACAAATGAAACCGGATTCCATACCCGGTACGGGGTACGTTATTACACGATGGTACCGCCCACCCGAGCTATTGGCTGATGTCGATACGATTGTGTTTACTCCAGAAATGGATATGTGGAGTATCGGTGTTGTTTTATGGGAAGTGGTATTTCACAGGTTGTTCGCATCTGGAAATGATGCGAAATCTTGCTTAGGGATAATAGATCACCGCATATTAACACTGGACAACGAGTTTCTAAAAATGTTTGAAAAAAGTGAGACGAAGTACAGTGTGATGAGATGGATATTGAAAAGTATTTTGAAAAAATCACCTCATAATCGGGTTTCTACCGCCAAATGTTTGAAAACGTTACAGAAAGTAACGCAAACAGAAGCGCCGAAAGCAGCACCTCTTTTATTTTATCCACTTATCCCGTCAAGAGATTTCTACACATCGCAAGAATGGGACCAACGTTGTGGATATTTCAGAACTCTTCACAGAGAGTATCCGAAAATACTGAAAAGTGTCATCGCACACGCAATACTTTTATTCGACAATTGCATGCGGTACGAAGACATGCGGCGAACGTTTATCATGTCGATTTTACTGTCGAACATGATATTTAAAGATATGGACGGTGGCGCAGTGGCAGATCTTTTGACAGAGTTGAAAACAACGTACAAATGCAAGGTATTGGAAGAGTTGTCAAAGTACATGTGTAAAAACACCATATCTGGAAATTCGGAATGGGAGCGCGGGGAGATGGAATGGGACGAATTCTTTTATGAATCGATGAAGAATCCTATTAAAAGAATTAGAAGAATGAAAGATTGAAAGAACGATATATTTAAAAGAATGATAATCTTAAAATAAAATTATATATTAGTGATATCACGAGCCCAGTGCAAAGCGTGTTGGAATGTAACTCTTTCTGAAATATCTTTAACAAGGATCGATTCGATTCCTGTTTTGAAAGTTAAGTCGAATACTTGAATGTTTTTATTTTGTCCAATTCTTTTCAAGCGCCCAATTGATTGTTTTTTAGTAACGTCGTCAATGAATGGGTCGATGAAAATAACATTTGACGCGGTCGTGAGGTTTATTCCAATTCCAGCTGCTTTGGACGATAGAAGAAACACGTTCGAAGACATTTCTTCGAAAGTTTTGATTGCAACTTTTATTTGCGCACGAGATGCTCTCCCGTCGATAACGCACACTTTTATCTTCTTAGAGGTGAGATATTGTTGTAGACGTTTTAAAAATATATCGTGCGAAGCAAAGATCACAGTTGATTCGTTTTTAATTTGAAAAGATTTTATATTTTCTTCAATCCAAACGAATTTTGAACATATAATTTTTTCGTCGTAAATTAATTTCATTTCCGAAGATATTTCGTATTTGCTAGAAAATCCATCCGTGAACGTGAACATCCCATCCACATTTTCGTTCACAACAGTAGCTGCTAGACGAATGATGTCGGTCGTACAGCACGGTTTACGACACGTTGGACACGTAGTTTTCGTATTGAGACATTTTACGAGACACTCTTCGCAGAAAGAATGGAAACAGGGGGTCAATACTTCTGTCGTGAATGGTTCAAGACAAACGGGGCAATTTTCGTCTTGTGATTTTGTTTTGAGTTTTTCTTTAATAGCTTTACGAAATGCTTCGGTAGATGTAGTCGAAGAATCAAGTGTTTTGATAACATCTTCGACTGTCATTTCATTAATACCTCTAATTCCTTTGATCAACATGCTGAACGATGACATGGGGAGCAGCGTATGGTCAATCGACGCGATGTTAATCCGTTCGATGACCCGTTTCAATTCGTTTACTGGGTAGTACCCGTGCAACTCTTCGAATGCCCGAAAACGTTGTTCGTGGTTGTTGATCATGTACGAGATAATTTTCGCTTCTTCCGGGTTCAAGTCTAATTTTACGGACTTGTACGTTTCAGCGATGGTGTGTAACGGGTTCATTTTCAACAAATCCAACTGTTGTATGTCGACATCGAATATAATGTGTCGTAATAAGAAATACAAGTGATCGCGCGCTTGTGATAACATGAATTGTAAGATTCGTTCCGACCTATTGTACAAAAATGGGTCGATGCGCAAAAGTGCAAAATGATGAGGCAGTTTATTGTGGGGTGTAGCAGACAAACACCATCGATTCTTTGCTGGCAAAGCAATGCAACACGTAATTGAACTAGAATTGATACCCTTTAACGTATGGCTTTCGTCGAACACCACGCGGTCGAACGTCGAATGCAATAATAGATCCGGTGGACAGCTTTGCATCATACCGTACGTTGTGATAACCACGTCAGCATTGGTAAGTTTTTTCGAACGATAATATTCGGTCACGGACAATTCCGGTGCGTTGAGTTTGAATTCGAATATCCATTGATCGATAATAACTCGCGGTACAACAATCAATGTTTTACTCCTCTTTCTTCGAATCAACTCGATTATAATCGTTGTTTTACCCAATCCCATGCCCAGACTTACAATACCTCCGTTCGAATGTCCGGACGATCCTTTGTTGAAACCAATGATCGCGTTGAATACAAACTTATCGAATATTTTGTTGAAGATGTTCGATGTGTAATGCACAGAGTTTTCACGTCGAATCATGTTACAGACGAGATAATTTTGATATGGTTTTAAACAACTGATCTTCGGCGTTGGTAACGCAGACAGACTTTGTTGGCGGAATTTAGACGACAGGTCGCGTGTCACAGAGTCGTAACTAAACATAGAAGGGATATCCTTATGGTAGAAATTCAATTCAGGGTACAAACTTACCATCACTTTCCTGATTGCGATCATCGCGTTCGAAGTAGCAGACGCGTTCGGAATGAAAATATGTTGGGTAATGTCCGTAGCAAAAAAACCCGTGTAAGCAACACTCAAGTCGTACTCGTAGATACCCCCTTCGCATAAACGAACGTCGACCAGTTCGTGTTCGAAGGTGTGCATCACTCGCTTCCACATATATTGGGAAAAATTGAAATGAGTGTACCATTTGTGGATATGAAATCGACATCTAGACGACCACATCTGATCCCACACCCCGTCGTATTCGTCGCCAGATTGGTAGCGGTCCAATAGACGAGAGTATGCGAGCGGACTGTACCGACGGTAGTGTGACATTAACCAATTGCCCGCCACCGTATTCATACGCACTGCGTCGTACGCAAACGCAACGTCGCCTTTGTCGAACAATTCTTTCATAGGTTTCCCGTACTTTGCAACAACACGTATTTTAATTGTACGTTTCGGAAACTCTCCTAATTGACGCGCCTTTACAGGGTCTTGTTCTAAAATACGAATGTTTTCTTTCGTCGTCCATACCATGTCGTACTTTGTACCGTTTGCGTGGTAGTACGGTGGGTTCCACCCTCCAGATCGATTAAAAGGAAGGTGTTGTCCGAATAAAACACAGTATTCTGATTCACCGTGGTCCACTTCGATAACGTGTCCCTCTTTATCACCCTCTCCCTCCACCGTGCATAAACATCCGAAATATTTATCCGTTCGCTCCAACGACGTGTACATAATAGGAGGCAATTCACTAGTGGAAATACGACTGAACATGCGGTTGTACCCCTGTGTCGATTCGAAACACGGGAATAAACGTTGGGAATTACGAGGGAAAGAACGTAAATGACGCTCGGTTTCAGATTGAGTGTGGATCGTATTTGCCGAAAATGTGACGATTACTACCTGACGCGCTTCTTCATCAACAGGTTGCATATCTCGAAGCACATGACCCACTTGAATCGTATTACGCCATGACGAATACCACGATATCTCACTTGTTTTCTTGAACGGTGGAGACACTTCGTAATCGTACCCAGTACAAGACGTTTCATGTATTGGAAAAGAGAAATCGTCGTATTTTTTGCGAAAAGGATGGTATTCACACAAAATTCGATAACGAAACTGACGAGAGTAGGAATAAACAGCCTCCTCAATCACACCGAATATTAATTCGGTCGTTGATTTAAAGATGATCTCACTCCCAATTGGGAAAGGATTAAAAACAGAAAAATTCTTACGCTTTGGCATTTTTAAAACAAAACACGGTATATTTATAATGACGATTTCTTCAAGATATAACGACGGGTTCTTCAAGATATAACGACGGTTTCTTCAAGATATAATGATGGTTTCTTCGAGAAGATTAGGAGACATACTCGGAAGAGAATAAAAGACATACTCTATAAGTTTTGTTCAAAAATTACAAGAGTTATGATTTCAACATTTTTTACATTTTCTTTTTTATGTTTATACGACTGTTACTTGTAATATTTTTTTTTGATTTACATCGAAATGTTATTGCAATCGTATCGAAATGCAATCGTATCGAAATGTATTCAGACAAGAGAGTCCGTTACGTACAATCATGCCGAACAAATCAATTCTTAAGAAGAAATCAATTCTTAAAAAGAAACAGGTTCTTAAGAAAAATACTAAGAATAATTTTAAGAGGAAAACCGTACATTTCGGTAAAAATAAGGTATATCTATACGAACCCTTAACGGGAATATGATGCCGCTTGTCACCTGTCAACGGGTTCTTCAGAAGATACTTTGGCCGGCAACAACATATCCGTGCGCGCTTACGTTAAAACTGATGTGTCCGCAGCGAAAACCATCCGCGACGTTCAAATGTGCTGTACCGTTGTGTCCGTATCGTTTGGATTTCAAGGAACAGGATAATATAAAAAACACGAGTTGTCCTATAAAAACAAGCGATTAGTTGTAAGAATGAGTATTTTGAAAGATAGTAACATCGAAGAATTGATGATTCAGGTTCAAGAACTTGATTCAAAAGTTCTAATAATGATAGATATGGTTCAAAAATTAACCCGTCGTTTGGAAGTTTTCGAAAATCTCGCAAAAAAACACGGGGTTGACATTAAAAATGTTACGGGTGACGAGCAGTGTATGGTACAGTAGATCATCCAAATCGACCTTTTTACATCTAAATAAATGCATCGTATGGCTAAAACATTATGATTAACTATATAAATGAAGACTATTTATATCAAAATGAATACTATTTATTTCGAGAAAATGTTGGAAGATGAGAAAATTTCCAACAAAACGTTGATCGCGTTGAGTGAAGCACGAAGAAGAGATTTTTCAAAGATTGTGAATGTTGAACATTACAAGGAATTGTTCAACGCAGTTGCACGCGATGTGAAGTATAAACGCATCCCAATAATGACACATCCTGTATTCGAATGGAACAACGTCACATCAACGAACTGGAATTTCGAACGGTTGCAAGTAGAGAATTTATTGGTGGAACTCTACACAAACAAAATGAGGAATACCGCAGACCCAAAAGAGGCTGTTAAATTGTGCGATATTGCATTAAAACATAGACTCGACACGGCGTGGTCGTTAGAAACGTTCGGATGGGCACCGTCGGAGTTGAGAAGCACGTCGATTATGAATGTAAGGTACCATCTCAGCGAACTGTTCAAAACGGCGGCGATGAAATATTACAGTATGTTTACGTTCAAAGAAAATAAAACCGCTATTAAATATGCTTATCAACTCGATGAAATAGGGTCACGTTTGTGGGGCGGGGAGTTGAAAGATTTTAAATATATGAGTTTGGCCTTAAGAAGTATGGCAATGGACATACCCGACGATCAAATTGGAGAACGAATTGCACTGCTTAATAAAGTAAAGGCAAAACCCGGGGTACCGGGAACAATTGATGCTGACCTTATAGCATGGGCGGAACAGAACAACCGTGTGTATTTTACACCAGTGTCGACGGAAAAAAAATTACCCGTGTTGTCATTGGAAGAAGCGTTCAATATTGTGACGAAGAAAAATTAAGAGAATATAAATACGATTTCTTTTTTAAGTAAATGTCTATTAAAATATATGATGTAGACCGTGATTCTACGACCCGAATACAAATGCATCAGCCCATATCTCCCTTTGATCAAATGATGCAAAATGCAATCTCATCAAATACATATTCGTTCTCATCCACGTGTCCGGTATGTTCGAACACAGCGTCGTGTTTATCTTGTCTATCATCCGTTGCAGATATTCTAGACGAACATTCAGACATTATGGACGAGGGGGTAACGGAAGTGCATGTCGAGGAATGTTTGGCCGTCGCTGCAGACATGTTAGGCGATGATTTAACAGTTTTGAAAGTCGAGGGAGATTTAGGCGATTGTGGCATATGTTTAGAAGAATTTAAATTGGGAGAATATTTTAAAAGATTACCATGTTCGAATATTGTAAATCATTTATTCCACCCTAATTGCATTGACAAATGGTTGGAAAACAACGATACATGTCCTATGTGCAGAGCATGTGTGAAACCTAAATCGGATGGGAACTTGCACGAGCTAACGTGGGGGGACATTCTTCAGGAACCAATGTTTTAGGTACCTCGAACCCAATGCGTTGGATAAATTCGATGTAATAATCTTCTTCGATGCGTTCAACGTATTGTTTTGTTGGATTTACGGAATGTGTTGATTTCCAGTACAAATGTCCGGTACCTTTGTCAATTTTCCAGTCCATACGTTTGTTTTCAGACATTAGAAATATATTGCCTTCGCGGTATTGAAACGGACCGCCGTTGTGCCATGGCCAAAACCGCGGACAGTCCACTCCGCGGGGAAGAACATGGGGCGGACTCGGCATCGGGAGCCGGTGTCCGTCCAATTCAAAATATTCACGGCGCTGCTTTATGTAAAACAATCTTCCACTTTCCAATTTTTGTTTCAAACGCAAGATTTCAACAGGCATTAATTTTGTTAAAGATACAGATGCATCCGAGAAGACACAACCCGTTAGAGCCGTTTTTCCTACACAAAGATCCGCCAGTGTTAGACATTCAGGAACGCTTTCGTTCGGAAGTTTTTCGGGAACGTATTCATCGGAAAGGTTTACATCGGGAACGTTTGCATCGGGAACGCCTTCATCGGAAAGTTTTGCATCGGAAAGGTTTGCACCGGCGTCTAAAGCGTTGGGTGGTAAACTTAATAATGGGATATCGGTGAATTGGTTAAGTGATGCAGACGTCAGTCGGCGACAACAGGGGCTTTGCGACATACTGCGCGGTGGGATGTCGATTTGAAGGTTAGTTGAGCGATCGTTCATTTTAAAGACAAATTGTTTTGTTTAAATAGTGTAAAAATTATTAAGAATTATTAAGAAATTATTAAGAATTATTAAGAATATAAAGGTTAAGGGTAGTTATGTATAAATGTTTACGATAGCTACTCCTGTATGTCCCATATGTCAGAATAATTATGAATTTTCAATCGAACCGCGTGTATTATATCCGTGTGGCCATGGGTTGTGTAAAGTATGCATTGATGCGTACAGAGAACATGATGGCGAAGATATAAAATGTCCCACCTGTCGTCAACCCATAGAGAAAGATTTTAAAAATTACGATTTAATTGAGATCACCAACAATGTAAATACAATGGATATGTCCGAGTGGTGTAAGAAATTGATAGGTTGTGTAAAACCAACGTTGGATACGTTTATTGTTCACCCGAAGATAGAGTCCTTCGCAGAAGTCATATGCAGTCGTATTTCGATGGACAGTGCGGTGAAAAATATGATTGCAACGCCTTTGGATTTTTGGTCGGCGGACGAGAGAAAAAAGTTCGACACGTTCATTTTAGCATTTATTTCAGTTTTAAAGTCGACCGATACTTCCTTGAAAGACGCGTTGAAATGGTTGAAAGTGTTAAGAGTACCCAACGACCACCTTGTTCGCAAAGAGATGATGATGTATTATGATTCGAAAGCTTTCTTAGAAACGTTGGGCGGTGTATGGATATTGGCTTTATTTACATAGACGTATATATATCAATAATATTTGTTTAAAATGGATAGAGTTTACAGTAAAAAAATAGAATTGGATGATTTTACAAAAAAATTTATCGACGATATTGTTGATGCGGACGATGGGTTAAACCCCGATTTGAAAGTGGAGTTTAAAGGGTTTCGACACGATGGGATGGGGTTTACAATTGCGTTGCACAACGTAGAATCGTTCCCATCCTCTTTGACCGACGTATGGGGTACTATCGCACACGAATGTGGAATGGTATGCGACGTGAATAGTGACATGGTCAACGGTGAGATAATATTAAAATGTCAACGTGTTACACGCAGTCGAACCCCCGTTCGGTCGTCTTTTTCCTCTCACAATTTTCTTAAAACTGTTTTACCTTTCAAAACACTCGTCTATTTAAGCGTTTGTGTAGGGTCTGTGTATATGTTATGGATGCGACACAACGGGTTGCTCCAATAAGCGTTACACTGCCGAAGAATAATTTGAATGAAAAGGACAGTAAATTTGTATCGGAGATGGTGCGGTATATTGGGACGATCAATGGACGAGAAGCAATTAAAATATCAATTCACGACACGTTTGAAACGCGGTTTAAGATAAGCTTGAAAAAACCACCGAAGCTTACGTTGGACGACATACGTCAAATCGAAATGATGAACGCTAGAATCATAAAAATCGAGATCGATTTCTCACGCTCAATGTTTGTGCTGGAAGCGTGGAAACACGGTATTGAAATTTCTGGAAACAAACGCGAGCGTACGGATGTCGACGAAGTGTACGAAATACCAGACAGTTGTAGTTTAGACAATGTTGGTGAAATGGACATACCACAAGTACAAGGTGTTTTGAAAATGCTCATTAACGCAACGGAACTGCAATTTGACGTCGATATCGTAAAAAACACACGTGTTTACAACATGTTTGTTTCGAAAGTTGAAGTCTTGACTATTAAAACGATCGACAACATCGTTAATAAATTCAGAGCTTTTATATCGGAAGTATTCTTTGATTTTCCACAAAAGAAAATTATTTTCGTTATTCGAAAAACTGAGACCCCGTTAGAAAAAATGCCATCTACGAGACGGAAAAGAGTCAAACTTGAGTAACTAGACTGGAACAGCAATTAAAGTAGACATTTCTTCCGTACTTAATAATATACGTCCGTCTTTCCATTTACTTTCTAACTTTGTTAAAATACTACCGTTTTTAATGTTAGGGTTTTGCATAATAAAACACCTTAGCTTGTGTTTTAGTGCCAATTCAAACCCTTTACGAATGCGAGACTCGAGACCACGGGAGTTGTTCTTCCAGTCCTTTTTCAACAATTTCGAACTGTACGTTCGATCAGCGCCCATTTCCAACACCAAAACAGGCTCCCAACACCCAGCTGCCTTGCGCGTTATGCGCGGACCTCCTTTAATACGTCCATTGTGCTGGTCCAAACGATGTCGAAAATCGTACGCTGCGCCGATGTAAGTAAGTGTTTTAATATCCGTACGATTGTGACAAATTAAATAAACGTAAATTGGTTTTTTCATTTTATTCTGAATATAAGCTATTTAAATACAGTTAACTTTATTAAATGACCGACACAAACCCGGCACCTTTGACCGAAAATCAAAGAACCGAGATACGGTCTATGCTAAAAACGCTCAGTGAACAATCCAGTGCACGAGCTTCGAAAAGAGGAACCAATCGCCCCACTCATAAAATAACAAAAACTATCAAAGTTATTCCGAATCCATTCGAAGGAATCGAAGAGGGACAAACTGTTCAAGGTACGGATTTATCAAACGGATGTATTGTATTGCCGTTTATACAAAGGACTAGACTTGTGTTATACCCATATCATTACGACCAAATACCATTGACACGCGATGAATGGATACGAATGATACAACACGACGTCGGGTGCTCCTTATCGCTATCGGACGCGGGGAGCAACGATCATTTGAGATTCACCGTCGATGCAAACCCACCCGTTCGTTACATGCATCTTTATCTCACTGCTGTTTCAAAAACAAATTATATTATTAGCAACTGGATGTACGCGACGTAGGCCTTCTTTAGACCTTCTTTAGGCCTTCTTTAG
>Ga0114999_10001844_pt1 | contig 28876 bp, 17 predicted proteins | sample ArcticOcean_MG_C_3_FD_89820 | JGI IMG/M metagenome (GOLD analysis project Ga0114999, IMG submission 89820) | Marine microbial communities from western Arctic Ocean - ArcticOcean_MG_CB8_126 | ecosystem: Environmental > Aquatic > Marine > Oceanic | place: Arctic Ocean: Canada Basin | collected...
GTGAGGCCCGAAGCCGGGTGAGATGATCTGGAAACTCTTGGGCTTCCAGGCCTGGGCCGAGTTCTGAGCGTAGGGGCCGACGGGGTTCATGAGGTTCCCGCTCGCGTGAGGCAGGTAGATCCAGAGGTCAGCGGCTTCGTAGCCGCGACCGTTGTTGCTCGAGAGATACAGATAGGGAGCGGTTTGGTTGGCGAGCGAATCGAGGTATTCGGGGAAGCGGTCGCCGGATCCGGTGGAGTAGCCGTCGATGTCGACCAGTCGATTGGTTGCGAATTCGAAGAACGGACCCACGCGGGTTTCTCCGACGGCGAGTTGCCGAGCGAATGGGTCGGCCGGGTTGTTGGCGAAACCGGTCATGTAGGGTTTGCCGGAGCTGTCGAAACTGGCCATGCCACCCAAAAAGAAGACCAGGCATTCTGCACCACAGAGATGGATGCCGGGTTCGCCGTCGCCGTCGGGGTCGGCTTCGACATTGCCGTCTCCGTCGAGGTCCCGGTTCTTGGCAAAGTAGAACCGGTTCCAGAGCCTGGAGATCTTCCCTTTCGATTCGGGATTGCCGTTCCACTGGGCGGACTGTTCGTACAGATCGATGTGGCTGGGTGGTTCGTGTCCGAAGCGTGTGCGGAAGTCGGAGATGGCGCTTTCGAACGAGGTGATTTCGATCTTGACCGCAGCTTCCTTGGCCCGCCGACTGATGCCTCCGAGGACCGGCACCAGGATCGCGGCGAGGATGCCGATGATGACGACCACCACCATGATCTCGACCAGCGTGAACGCGGTTCGAGGCGAGCGGTGTTTTGGATTGAGTTTACGGGAGTGCATCGTGTGGCCTCTTGCGGGTTGGCCCGCGGTTGTCGCGTGTTCAGGAGAGCTCGTTGAGCAGCTTGACGAGTGGCATGAAGAGTGCGATGACGATGAAGCCGACGATCAGTCCGAGCACGACGACCATGATCGGTTCGAGCATGCTGATCAGCCCGTCGACGGCCACGGCCACCTCCTCGTCGTAAACCTCCGCCACCTTGTACATCATGGTGTCCAGGGCGCCGGTTTCTTCGCCGACATCGACCATGTTGACGACGATGTCGTCGACGATCCGAGCTTCGCGCAGTGGCACGGCGATCGATTCGCCTTCGCGGATGGCCGAGTGAATATTGTCGAACGCTCGTTTGAAGACCGTGTTGCCCGCCGTATCGCGGGCGATGGTTAACGCCTCGAGAATGGGGACTCCCGATGCGATCAAGGTTCCGAGTGTGCGCATTGTCCTTGCGACAGTCGATTTCTGGAGGATTGCTCCCATTAACGGGATCTTCAGCGCAATCCAGTCGATGACAAACGCCCCGGTCTTGTTCTTCTTGATCAGCTTGATCATCAGCACAAACGCGACCGGAGCGAGGAGCAGGACCCACCAGTAGGTGGCGAACCAGTCGCTGGCATTGAGCAGCAGGATGGTGATTTCGGGCAGTTCGACGTCGAAGCCGAGGAAGATCTTCTTGAACTTCGGGATAATGAAAATCATGATGCCCGAGACGATTGCGATGGCGACGGTGATGACGGCCGCCGGGTAGATCATCGCTCCGATGACCTTCCGCTTCAGGCTTTGAGCTCGTTCCTTGAACTCGGCCAGCCGCTGCAGGATGACTTCGAGAGCACCACCGGCTTCACCGGCCTTGACCATGTTGACGTAGAGATCGTCGAAGGCCTTGGGCTGTTTGGCCATGGCTTCCGAGAGCGTGCTGCCACCTTCGATGTCTTCGATGACGCCGATGAGCGAGTTTTTGAGCGGTCCGGGTTTGGACTGTCCTTCGAGGATCATGAGGCTTCGGAGGATGGGGAGTCCGGCGTCCTGGAGCGTGGAGAGTTGGCGGGTGAAGGAACACAGTTGTTTGGCCCCGACGCCTCCGATCGAGATGCCCCCACCGGCCTTTCGGCGACGGGTTCCGCCCTTCTTGTCGCCCTTGTCCTTCTTTTTTTTCTTCTTCCGTCCGTCTTCGGTGATCTTGGTGACAAACAGATCCTGTTCGCGAATAACCTGTTGCGCATCGGCTTCGGACTCGGCCTCGATCGACCCGGTGACTTCGGCACCGGCGTGATCCATCGCCTCGTATTTGTAACTGGGCATCGGCGTGCTACTCCACGTCCTCGAGAATGGTCTCACGCACCACCTCGTCGATGGTCGTGACTCCGTCGAAGATCAGTTTCAGGCCGGCTTCGCGCAGGGAGGTCATTCCCTGTGTACGAGCCAGGTTGCGGATGTCGTCGGTCGAGGCATCGCTGGTGATCAGATCGCGAATCTCGTCGGTCAGATCGAGCAGTTCGTAGATGCCACAGCGGCCCTTGTAGCCGCCGTTGTTACAGCGGGGGCAGCCCTTGCCATAATAGAACTTGTACTGCCGAGCCTGTTCGATGGGCAGTTGCAGTTCTAACAGCAGTTCGTCGGACGGTTCGAACTCGGTCCGGCACTCGGTGCAGATTCTGCGAACCAGTCGCTGGGCCAGAATCGCTTCGACCGTGGCGGTGATCAGGAAGGGAGGGATGCCCATGTCACGGAGCCGAGTGATACTGGAGGGTGCGTCGTTGGTGTGGAGTGTGCTGAAGACGAGGTGTCCGGTCAGGGCGCTTTGCACGGCGATTTCGGCCGTTTCGTAGTCCCGGATTTCTCCGATCAGGATCTGGTCGGGGTCGTGACGCAGGATGGCTCGCAACACGTTGGCAAAGGTCACCTCGATGTCGGGGTTCACCGGCACCTGCAGCAGTCCGTCGATGTCGTATTCGACCGGATCTTCGGTCGTGATGATTTTGGTCTCGATGTCGTTGAGTTCCGAGAGTGCGCTGTAGAGGGTGGTGGTCTTGCCGCTGCCGGTGGGGCCGGTGACCAGCACGATGCCGTTGGGCCGCTTGATCATCGAGCGGAAGCGTTCGAGGGTCTGAGGATCCATGCCGACCTTGTTGAGATCGAGTTGGACGACGGTGCGGTCGAGGATCCGGCAGACGATCGCTTCGCCGAACATCGTCGGCAACACGCTGACTCGCAAATCGACCGGGTTGCCTCCGACGTTCAACTCGATCCGTCCGTCCTGAGGCAATCGGCGTTCGGCGATGTCCAGTTCGGCCATCACCTTGATCCGGGTGGTGATCGCGTTAGCCAGGTGTCGTGGTGGAGGGACCATCTCGTAGAGCACTCCATCGGCCCGGACGCGGATCTTGAACTCGTCCTCGAACGGTTCGAAATGCACGTCGCTGGCCTGGTCCTTGATGGCCAGCAACAGCACCATGTTGACCAGCTTGCGGATCGGAGTCGAATTGACCAGTTCGTCCTCGCTGCCGATGTCGTGCTTGCCTGCGAGGATGTCGAAGTCGTCGTCCCCCTCGGTCAACTCGCCCAAAACGTCCTCGATCGAGTCTTCTCGGTCGGCGTAGTGCCTGGCGATACTCTCTTCGACGTCTTGCATGTTCGAGACCGCACCGCGGACGTCGAAGCCGAGGAAGTTGCGGAGATCGTCGAGGGCGGCGACGTTGTGGGGGTCGCCCATGGCGACGGTCAACAGGTCGCTCTTCAGCGAGATCGGCACGATCTTGTAGATTTCGGCCATCGTCTGAGGCACGAGTTCGAGCACCTTGGGTGGGATGGTGGTCTCTCGCAGATTGACCACCGGCATCCCCCACTGCTCGGCCAATGCCTCGGTCACCTGCTCGTCAGTCACCAGTTCCAGCCGGACAGCGACCTGTCCGAGCACTTCGCCGGGAGACTGTTTTTGCTCTTCGAGCACGTCCCAGAGTTGATCCTCGGTGAGGTAACCGAGGTCGACCAGGATCTGTCCGATGCGTCTTGTGGCCATGGTGTTTTACGAGTGTGAGTGAGTTGAGATTCCTAGAAGTCGTCGTCGTCTTCTTCTTCGTCGAAGAAATCGTCGTCGTCGGAGAGTTGTCCTTTTTTGGCGAGGACGATTCTGTGAGTCAGGTCGTCGGGGAGATTGGACTTGAGGATCACGTCGGCTTCTTCACAGAGGCCGTCTTTCCAGAGTTGGAAGAGATGATCGTCGAGCAGTTGCATGCCGTACTTGCGTCCGGTTTGGATGGCTGAGTTGATCCGGAAGGTCTTGCCTTCGCGGATCAGGTTCGAGATCGCCGGTGTGACGACAAGCAGTTCGTAGGCGGCGACTCGGCCCTTGGGGATCTTGTGGAGGAGTTGTTGCGAGAGGATGCCGATGATGGAGGTCGAGAGTTGGACTCGGATCTGCTCCTGCTGGTTGGTCGGGAAGGCGTCGACGATCCGGTTGACGGTACCCTGGGCCCCGGTGGTGTGCAGCGTGCCAAAGACCACGTGACCGGTCTCGGCCGCGGTGATCGCACTTTCGATCGTTTCCAGGTCCCGCATTTCGCCGACCAGGATCACGTCCGGATCCATCCGCAAGGCCCGACGGAGTGCTTCGCTGAACGACGGCACGTCGACACCAATCTCGCGCTGGTTCACCGTGCAACCCTTGTGCTGGTGGTAGTACTCGATCGGATCCTCGAGCGTGATCACGTGGTGATCCATCGTGTCGTTCATGTGGTTGATCATGCTGGCCAGGGTGGTCGTCTTGCCACTGCCGGTGGGGCCGGTGATCAGGAACAGGCCGCGAGGCCGATCGAGCAGCTTCTTGATCGGTTCGGTTGGCAGGCCGAGTTGTTCGAAGGTCAGGAACAGGTTGGGGATCTGTCGCAACACCATCGCGATGTCGCCACGCTGCTTGAAGACCGAGACGCGGAATCGAGCCTTGGTGCCAAAGGCGAACCCGAAGTCCGTCCCGCCCACTTCCTGCAACTCCTGCTGGTTCCGCTCGGGAGTGATACTCTTCATCAAACCCACCATGTCGTCGGCTTCGAGAGTCTTGGTTTCGAGCTTGACCATACGGCCATCGAGACGGACGACGGGAGGCTGCTTGGTGGTGAGATGTAGATCGCTGATCCCCTCGCGGACCACCGTCTCGAGCAACTTGTCAATCTGAAGTGTCGCCATCGACTCCCCTCAAACACGTCTGTCGTCCCTTCTCGGCCGCAGTAACCTATTGTTGGCCACCACCAGAGACGATTCAAGAAATGGAATCAAACCTCAATCAACTGAAACCAAACGCCAAAATCACACAGTTCCGCAAATCGGACAACATCCGTCGATTTGCCATCGTCGCGCCGGGTGCACTGGCGGCCTAGTGACCGCTACGCTCCAGACGATGGGCCTCTCCGAGCGTCGTCACACCCTCCAGTACCTTGTCGGCTGCATCCTCGACCAGTGTCTTCATCCCCAGCAAGCGGGCCTGGCGACGGATATTCTGAGACGGTTCGCGACGGAACGTCATTTCACGCAACGTCGAATTCATCGTCATCATCTCGAACACCGCCTTACGACCTCGGAAACCAGTGTGCTGACAGTGCTTGCAGCCTGTCCCACGCATGAATGTCGCCTCGCCCAACTGCTCGTCCGTGTACGAAAAATGCTCCAACTCGGTCGGATCCGGATCGTACTGCTCGGCACACTTCGGACAAACCACGCGAACCAATCTCTGGGCCATCACCGCCATCAAACTCGATGCCACCAAAAACGGCTGCACTCCCATATCTACCAAACGTGTAATAGAACTGGGCGCATCGTTCGTATGTAGAGTACTGAAAACCAAGTGTCCGGTCAAAGAGGCTTGAATTGCCATTTCAGCGGTTTCAACGTCGCGGATTTCTCCGACGAGGATGACATTTGGGGCTTGTCGCAGCATGGCACGAATAATGGATGCGAAGGTGAAGCCGATGTTGGCTCGGACTTCGACCTGGTTGATACCCGGCAGCATGTATTCGACGGGGTCTTCTGCGGTGATAATTTTGCGGTCTGGTCGATTGAGTTCACCGAGTGCCGAGTAGAGAGTGGTGGTTTTTCCGCTTCCGGTGGGTCCGGTAACCAGGAAGATGCCATTGGGTCGGCGGATGATGTTTTGGAAGCGTCGGTAGTTGTCTTCCGAGAAGCCCAGGTTGCGGATACCGACCTTGATGCTGTCGCGATCCAGGATTCTCATCACGACTGCCTGCCCCCAGTTGGTCGGCAGGATACTGACTCGAAGGTCGATATCTTTTTTCCCGGCGCGTGCCTTGATCCGTCCATCCTGGGGTCGTCGTTTTTCGGCGATATCCATGCGGGCCATGATTTTGATCCGCGAGACCATGGCACCGAGCAGTCGTCGAGGCGGGCTGTCGCGTTCGACGAGGACTCCATCGATGCGATATCGAATCCGGATCCGGTCTTCGAACGGTTCGACGTGAATATCGCTGGCTCGCATGGAGACGGCTTCGCTGATGACCAGGTCAACGAGTCGAATAATCGGTGCGCTGTCTTCGTCTCCTTCGGCGGCCGTTTCAGCCTCGGTGACTTCGGTCGCGGTGAAGTCGATCTGAGTTTCGGTGAATTCCTGCAGCATCGAGTCGACCGACTCGGTTTCACTTTGCCCGTAGTGTCGGTTGATTGCCGTCTGGATGGACTCTTCGGGAGCCACAGCGACGTTGATTTCTCGATTGAGAATGAACCGCAACTTATCAAGGACTTCGAAGTTCATCGGATCGCCGATGGCGACCACCAGGTTTTCGCCATCCAGTGCAATCGGGATGACCAGGTGTTCTCGAGCAACGCTTTCGGGCACCAATTCGATCACCCCCGGCAGGATTTCGGCTCCATCAAGATTAATGAAGTCGAATCCAAACTCCGCCGCCTGGAGTGCTCCGAGTTCGCTACTGGTGACGTAGTCGAGTTTGACGAGGGCTTCTTCGGTCTTGATGCCCAATTCGGTGGCCATCTGTTCGGCGTCGGCCAGCTGGGATTCGCTGACAGCCCCATCGCTGACCAGTTTTTCGAGCCAATTGGCAGCCATCTTGGTGTCTCTTTTGCAGCGAGTGTCCGAGTTTTCAGGTTATTGGGTCTGTAGCGCCGCAACATTCGAGCGCGCACGCCTTCGCCGTGGGAATCATGGAACGCGTTTGGGAGGGTGTCAAGTAGAGGAGCTGGCTCACGCGGCCCCACCGGGGCCGGGGTGCCTGTTCTGCCGCGGCCATCGTGCCGCCAGTCTCTGTGAGCAGCTTGCCGTTCTCCGCAGGGGTTCTCTAGAATAATCCACCCTGCATCCAGAGGGGCGGTAGCTCAGCCGGGAGAGCGCTGCGTTCGCAACGCAGAGGTCGGGGGTTCGAGTCCCCTCCGCTCCACTCTTTCCACATCCCCCCCCACTCCCGACTGCTCTCCATGACCAAGATCACCGGGTTTTCCGTCAAGGACGTTCGCTTCCCCACCTCCGAGCACCTTGACGGCTCGGACGCAATGAACCCCGACCCGGACTATTCGGCCGCCGTCGTCATCCTCGAGACCGACCACCCCGACAGCCTGTCCGGTCATGGCCTGGCCTTCACCATCGGACGCGGCAACCAGTTGTGTTGTCTGGCGATCGAGGCGATTGCCGAGAAAGTGGTCGGTTTGAGTCTGGACGAGATCTCGTCGGACATGGCGGGTTACTGGCGTCTGTTGACCGGCGACAGCCAACTGCGGTGGATTGGTCCCGAGAAGGGTTGCGTGCACATGGCGACCGCCGCGGTGGTCAACGCGACGTGGGACCTGTGGTCCAAGACCCGCGGCCTGCCATTGTGGCGGCTGGTTTGTGAGATGACTCCAGAGGAGCAAGTCGGGCTGATCGACTTTCGCTACATGACAGACGCCCTGACTCCGGACCAGGCTCTCGAAATCCTCAGCCGAAACTACCCGACCCGATCCGAGCGGATCGACGAGATGCTTGCCGACGGATTCCCCACCTACACCACGTCAGCCGGTTGGCTCGGCTACCCCGACGACAAACTCCGCCGACTCTGCCAGGAAATGACTTCGCGTGGCTGGTCGCACTTCAAGATCAAGGTCGGCAGTTCGCTCGAAGACGACATTCGTCGTTGCCGGATCGTCCGCGAAGAAATCGGTCCGGACCGTCGGTTGATGCTCGATGCCAACCAGGTCTGGGACGTGCCCGACGCGATCACCTGGATGGAGTCATTGGCCGAGTTCGATCCGTGGTTCATCGAAGAACCGACCAGTCCCGACGATATCCTGGGCTACGCCGCGATCGCTCGGGCCGTGGATCCGATCAAGGTGGCTGGAGGCGAGGCGTGTCAGAACCGTGTCACGTTCAAGCAGCTGATGCAGTCGGGCGGCTTGGGAGTCTGTCAGATTGACAGCTGCCGACTGGGCGGCGTCAACGAGGTGATGGCCGTGCAGCTCTTGGCGGCCAAGTTCGACATCCCCGTTTGTCCTCATGCCGGAGGAGTCGGACTGTGCGAACATGTCCAGCACCTGGCTCTGATCGACTACATCTGCATTGGTGCGTCGCTCGAGGACCGATTGGCCGAGTATTCCGATCACCTGCACGAGCACTTTGTCTATCCGCTCGACATGCAAAATGGCTGCTACATGCCTCCCCAAGCACCCGGTTACAGCACCGAAATGAAGCCTGAATCGCTTGCCGAGTACGAATTTCCCGGCGGTGCCGCCTGGAACTGAGACGCGGCGCCCGAACCTGGCGTCTGACCCCGGAGTCCCGATCATGACACGCCTGCTGACTCTCGCCCTTCTGGTCACATTCCCTCAGGTCGCCGCGGCCCAACCTGCCCCGTCCCCTGCCCCGTCTTCGTTGCGATCTGCCGGCGACCGTCCGGTCGACATCCGTCACCTGAAGCTCGAACTCGACGTCGATCTGTCGGGAAAACGAATCTCCGGCACCGCAACTCTCGATCTCAGCACCCTGCGTCCTCTCTCCACCATCCGTCTCGATGCCGTCAATCACCAGGTCACCGCGGTCCGTGGCGAGCAGGGCGAGGCCAAGTCGGTGGGGTTGGATTTCGAGAACACGGGTGAGGAGATCCTGGTGCACTTGCCGACTCGAGCGGCTGCCGGTGAGGTCTGGCGAATCGAGATCGACTATTCGGTGAGCGACCCGGCCACGGGCCTGCATTTCTTTGGTCCGTCCAAGGCATCCCCCAAGCAGCCCCTGACGGTCTGGAGCCATGGCGAACCGATTTCCAATCGCTACTGGTTTCCATCTCAGGATCATCCGGTCGAGCGGCAGTCGTCCGAGATAATTGCGACGGTGCCGGCCGGGATGGAATGCCTGTCGAACGGCAAGCTGATGTCGCGGGAAGAGGTCGCCGGTGGCCAGGCTGGCAAACAGAGGGTGAGGTTTCACTGGAAGCAGGAGAAATCGCACGTCAGCTACCTGATGACATTGGTTGTGGGTCGTTTCGAGGTGACTCGAGAGCAATGGCGTGGCCGACCGGTGACGTACTACGTACCGCCCGACCAGGCGGTCGATACGGCTCGGACCTTCGGCCGCACTGTCGAGATGCTCACCTTCTTCAGCGACACGTTCGGGATCGAGTACCCTTGGGAGAAGTACGCCCAGGTGGTGGTCGAGCAATTCACCGGCGGCGGGATGGAGAACACCAGTGCGACGACCTTGTACCGGGGCGTGATGCACGACAAGCGGGCGATGCTCGATAGCACTCCCGACCGCCTGATTGCTCACGAACTTGGCCACCAGTGGTGGGGCGACCTGGTGACGTGTCGCAACTGGAGCCACTTGTGGTTGAACGAGGGTTTTGCGACCTACAGCGAGGTGTTGTGGTACGAGCACAAGTTGGGTCGAGACGAGACGGACTACTTGTTGTATTCGAAGAGTCGATCGGGTCGATCGGGAACGGCATTGACGCGTCCGATTGTCGACCGGCACTATCCTTCGCCTCGCAGCATGTTCGATTCTCGGGTTTATCCCAAGGCGGGCTGGGTGCTGCACATGCTCCGCCATCGTGTTGGCGACGACGCCTTTTTCCGGGCACTCAAACGCTACGGCACGGTCTATGCCTACCAGGTGGCCGAGACCGGTGAACTGCGACGGACTTTCGAACGGCTGCTTGGCCATTCTCTGGAACGGTTCTTTTTCGATTGGACCGAACGGCCGGGTCACCCTGTGCTGTTGGTCTCCAGCAGTTACGACTCGGCCAGCAAGCAGATGCGTATCGAGGTGATTCAGGAGCAGGACGGCGATGCGTTCGAGTTTCCATTGACCATTTCGTTTTCGGTCCCGAACCGTTCCGAGGCGGTTCGCCTGGACCTGGTTGTCAGCGAGAAGCGGCAGGTGGTGTTTGTGCCGGTTTCTTCACGTCCGACCCTGGTGCGAGTCGACCCCGAGTACACATTGTTGGCCGAGTTGAAGGAGAAGAAGTCGCGCGGCTGGTGGGTGGCTCAGTTGAAGACCTCACCACGTGTCCCCGAGCGTTTGCGAGCGGTGTCTCATTTTGCTCCCAGCCGCAACGCGGCCGACAGGAAGCTGTTGATCGCGACCCTGGCGGACGATGCGTTTTACGGAGTCCGCGTGGCGGCGGCCAAGGCGTTGGGTCGAGTGGCCGACGATGTGTCGCGTCCGGCGTTGCTCGAGGCATTGGGTCAGGAGAATCCGTTTGTCCGTGCGGCTGCGGCTGGGGCCTTGAAGTCGTTCACCGACAACGACTCGGTGGCCGATGTCCTCGAGAAGCACTGGAGCGACGGGGACCCGAGTTACAAGGTGGAAGCGGAGGTGTTGAAGTCCCTGGCCCGTCTTCGCGAGCTTCCGTTGAAGAGCCTGGAGGAGGCGTTGGGCAGGGAGTCGCATCGGGAGGTCATCCGGATGGCGGCACTGGGAGCGATGGTGCGTCAGAAGGACGTTCGCGCGACGGACGTCTTGTTGAAGTGGTCGCGAGCCGACCGGCCCAGGCGGTGCCGGATGGCGGCGATCATGGCGTTGGGCGAGCGAGTGGTGCGGCAGAAGACTCCTGATGCGGTGACCGAGTCTGTGGTCAAGATGCTGACCGGGTTGCTCGAGTCGTCCGGTCCGCGGATCCGTGGTGCGGCGTTGCAGGCGTTGCGTCGCCTGGGTGAATCGGCCAAGGCGGCCGAAAGCGTGGTGTCGAGCTTGGCCGAGCATGACCCGGAAACTCGGGTCCAGGTGGCCGCCCGGGCTGCCTTGAAAGCCATGCAAACGGCCAAGAGTTCGTCGGCCGAGTTGGATCGGTTACGCGGCGAACTGGATTCGTTGAAGAAGCGAAACCAGGATCTGGCCGATCGCCTGAAGAAGCTGGAAGCCAAGTAGTTTCCGCCGCGGTGGGTACCTGAGACGGCAGGCCGCTCGGTTGGCCAGCCTGGCCCGGGTTACGCCTTGGCGGCCATCCGGCTAATCCGGACGACTCCGTCGTAGTGAGCCGTGGCGAGGTGGATTCGGTCGGGCGAGAGGTCGAGATCTCGGGCCGAGTCCTTCATCTTGATCTGGTGAAACTCGTTCGACTCGCCCGCCTTCCAAAAGTACAGGAACCCGCCACCTGGTCCACCGGCCGCACCGATGGTGATGCCGCTGGGGTGCAGAGCCAATCCCCAGGCGACTGCTCGAGGCTTGGCCTTGGCCAGGAACTTGGCCGTTTCCTTGCCGCTTTTCCAGTCGAAGACGACCACAGACGGGTTGCCAACGCAGGCAAAGGCATTGGTGACGTTGGTGATGCCGCTGACGGCCAGTTGTTTGCCGTCGTCGCTGAAGTCGATGGCTCGCACGCCGCCGATGTCGGCCTTGAAGCCTCCGTCGTACTTGTAGAGCGACTTGGCCTGAAGGCGTCGTCCGAGTTTGCCGGTGGCGGTGTCCCATTCGAAGAGGTGACATTTCAGGTCACCGGTGACCAGTCGGCTGCCGTCGGGGTGAAAGGCGACGTTGTAGACATGATGTTCGTGGCCGGACATGGACCGAACGGCCGACCCATCGGCGGTGTTCCAGATCTTGACCAGCTTGTCGTTGCCGACGCTGGCCAGCAGTTTGCCGTCGGGGCTGACGGCGATGGCTCGGACCCAGCCGTGATGCGCGTCGAGAGTCCGCAGTGGTTTGGGGGTGGTTGCGGCGGTTTCCCACCAGACCAGTCGCCCGTCGTACCCGGCGGTGATTGTCTGCGAACCGTCTTGCGAGAAGGCGATGCCGCGGACCCACGAGTCGGTCCCGTCCAGGGCGATCTTCTTGTTCTCTTTCGTGTCCCAACGCCAGACCTGGTAGTCCTGGGCTCCGTAGAAGACGTAGCGGCCGGTGGGGTCGAAGCGGCACGAGATCAGCGGGTTGCCGTGCTTGAGTTCCTTGACGACGTGGGTCTTGGTGGCATCGATGTTCGGAGCTGTGGGCATAGATAGATTCTTGCGATCTGTGTCGTTGGGATCAACACGAATGGCTGGACCACCATGTCGCCACTCGATCGGCATACTCTATGATAGACACGGCATGAAACGCATCGCACGTCTGCTGTCCGTCCTTCTCGTGGCGCCTGGAATTCTGGCGGCAGCTGACAACACTGCCAGGAAACCGACTTCGGCTCAACTCGAGCACTTCGAGAAGGTGATCCGACCCCTGTTGGTTCGCCGCTGCCATTCGTGTCACAGCAGGCAGGCCAAGCCATTGAAGGCTGGCCTGCGGCTCGACACCCGCGGCCAGGCTCTCAGCGGAGGCGACACGGGGCCGGCTTTGCTTCCGGGCGATCCCGACAAGAGCCTGTTGGTGCAGGCGGTTCGTTATGACGGCGACTACAAGATGCCTCCGTCGGGCAAGTTGCCGGCCGATGAGATCCAGGCTCTTGTCGATTGGGTTCGTGCCGGAGCGGCCTGGCCCGAAAGCGGCGACGACCCGGTGGATCCGACAGCGACTTTCGACCTGCCCGCCCGCCGCAAGGCTCACTGGGCCTGGCGACCCGTGGCGACGGTCACGCCGCCCGCGTTGCCCAAGGGGACACCAGCCGCCTTGTCCCGATGGAGCCGATTGCCGGTCGATCGATTCGTGCTTGCCGGGCTGCTGGACAAGGAACTGACTCCGGCACCGGTTGCCGACCGCCTGACGTGGCTGCGACGGGTGACCTACGACCTGACCGGCATGCCGCCGACGCCGTCAGAAATCGACACGTTTCTCGGCGACCGATCCGATACGGCTCACGAGACGGTTGTCGACCGGTTGCTGGCCGGCACCCGATACGGCGAGCACTGGGCCAGGCACTGGCTCGACCTGGTCCGGTTTGCCGAGTCGCGAGGTCACGAGTCGGATTACGTGACGCCCAACGCCTGGGAATACCGCGACTACGTCATCCGAGCGTTCAACAACGATGTGTCCTACGACATGTTTCTGGTCGAGCATGTCGCCGGCGACCTGCTGCCTCGGCCAAGACGTCATCCCGAGCGAGGCTACAACGAATCGATCCTGGCGACTGGATTCTGGCACCTGGGTGAATGGTGCCATTCGCCGGTCGACCTGCGGCAGGACGAAGCCGACCGGCACGACAACATGATCGACGTCTTCAGCAAGACGTTCCTGGGGCTCACTGTCAGTTGTGCACGGTGTCACGACCACAAGTTCGATGCGATTTCACAGAAGGACTACTACGCGCTCGCCGGTTTTCTCAAGAGCAGCGGATTCCGCCTGGTGCGTTACGAGACGATCGAGCACAACCGCGACGTGGCTCGCCGGTTGGCCTTGGTCCGTCACGCGGCTCGCAAGAGTCTTTACTTGGCGCTGTCGGACATTGTTCGTCCCGGCATCGTCGACCTGCCGGCCTATCTGCTTTCGGCACGAGACGTCATTTCCAAGAAGCTCACGACCAACGGGGCTGCATTGGTCGCCGCGGCCGACGCCCGGAAGTTGGGCGTCGAGCGGCTCGAGCGTGTGGTGGCTCACCTGGTGGCGGCCAGGAAGATGCCGTCGGATCCGTTGCATGCCTGGTCACTGTTGTGCGAAGTCGAGGGCGAGGTGCCCGACAAGTTGCTATCGAGCACCCTGGAAGGCATCCGTCGACAATGGTCGGACCTCCAATTCGCGGCTGCTGGTTCGCTGAAGACGTCGCGTCTGCTGGTCGATTTCGGTCGGCTGACGGGTCGCAATTGGCGGGCCGACGGGCCAGCGTTCCGGCTGGGTCCGGTCGAGCCGGGCGATTTCACATTGGGCCGCGATGCGACCGATCCCTTTGGCCGAGTTTTCACGCGAGCTTCGGCCGCCTGGGACCCTGCGTTTTCCGGCCTGGTTGTCGACAAGTCCAGCGAGAACGAGAACGGCCGGTTGGGGAGCTGGGTGCGTGCCGGGCGGAGTATCCGCACGCCGACGTTCGCCTTGAAGACCGGTACACTCTGGTACCTGGTCGCCGGTGGTGGCCACGCCTTTGCGTCGGTCAACTCGCATCGGCTGCTGCACGGTCCGTTGCACGGCCAGACGGTGCTGTCGTGGAAAGCCGTCGCCGATCCTGGTGCCCGTCCTCGATGGATCCGCCACGACCTGTCGGCGTTTGCCGGCCGCCGGATCCACATCGAGTTTTCGACCTCCGGCGACAAGCCGTTGCAGTTGTTCCTTGTGGCCGAAGGTGACCAGTCGCCGGGGAACCCATTTGCGGCCGACGGAGTCGCGGCGTTGGCGACAGAACTGTCGGCCGCGAAGACCGGGACACTGGAGCTCACGGCTCGGGCGTCGGCCCGGGTGTTCGAGTCGGCATTGGCCTGGTCGATCCGGCCGACTGTCGACCGAGCCAATTCGCAGGCCGTCGTGCTCGAATGGGTCGTCGATCACCTGGCACTTCTGGTGGCCAATTCCGAATCGAGCCGTCAGCGATTGGCGGCGGTGGCAACTCCGGCGATCGCCAACGAGAAGCGTTTGGTGGGGGGGATCCGCAAGTCGTCGCGGTTGGCCATCGCCATGTGGGACGGGTCGTCGGTGGACCAGAACCTGTTCATCCGCGGCAACCCTGGCAAGCGGGCCGAGGTGGTCCCGCGTCGGATGCTCGAGGCCTTGGGAGGACGTCGGGTCAAGTCGTCAGATCCGGGCAGCGGGCGTTTGTCGCTGGCGGTGGCACTGATCGAAGGACGCAATCCGTTGGTCCGTCGCGTGGTGGTCAACCGAATCTGGCATCACCTGTTCGGTCGAGGCCTGGTGCCGACGGTCGACAACTTTGGTGTGCAGGGCCAGGAACCGTCGCATCCGGAGCTGCTGGACTGGCTGGCCGACCGTTTTCGACAGGAACGCTGGTCGATCAAGTCAACGATCCGCCGGCTGGTGCTTTCGCGGACGTACCGCATGTCGAGTCGTCCGGCGGCCGAGTCTGTGGCGGCCGATCCGACGAACAAGTGGTTGCACAGCATGCGAGTGAAACGACTGCCGGGCGAAGCGATCCGGGACGCGATGCTGAGTGTTGCGGGGCGTCTGGACCGAGGCTACCTGGGAAAGAGCGTCCCGGTGTACCTGTCGGGACACATGATTGGACGAGGCCGTCCCAAGAGCGGACCGATGGACGGGAACGGGCGACGGACGATCTACATCGGAGTCCGCCGCAACTTTCTTTCGTCGATGATGCTGGCCTTTGACACACCGCAGCCGTTTTCCACGGTGGGACGCCGGACACGCTCGAATGTCCCCGCCCAGGCGCTGATCCTGATGAACGATCCATTCGTCGTATCGCAGGCCAAGCTGTGGGCTCGGCGGCTGTTGGCTCGAAAGGAACTCGATACCCACTCTCGGATCGAACTGATGTACCGCGAGTCGTTGGGGCGTCGGCCGAGCGACGACGAGTTGTCTTTGGCGAGCGGGTTTCTGGTCGAACAGGGGCGACGTTATGGTCTGAAGGATGAACAGGGCTCGACGGATGTGCGAGCCTGGGGCGACCTGTGCCACGTGATGTTCAATGCCAAAGAGTTTCTATTCATCAACTGACGAAGTGCTGACAGCTCCCGACGGAATCCGAACCGATGCACTCCAGTCACCCCAGTCACCCCAGTCACCCCAGTCACCCGTGTGGACACAGTCTGCCTCGCCCGACCAGTCGGCGTGAAATGCTCTCGCAGGCTGCCCAGGGGTTTGGCGGCGTGGCGGCGGCGGTGTTGTTGGGAGGCCAATTGCCGGGCGAGTCGGTACCCGAAGCGTTTGCGGCATCGGATTCGAATGTACTGGCGACCCGGCTGACTCATTACCGGCCCAAAGCCAAGCGGGTAATTTTCCTGTACATGGACGGCGGTCCGTCTCAGGTCGACACTTTCGATCCGAAGCCGGCGCTGGCGAAATATAACGGCCAGGATCCTCATCGGGTGCTCAAGGTCGAGCCGACCCAGTTCAACAACATCGGCAAGGTCCTGAAGTCGCCGTGGTCGTTCAAGCGGTATGGCGAGACGGGACTGCCCGTCAGCGCGTTGTTCCCGACGATCGGCGAGCATTGTGCCGATGACCTGTGCGTGGTTCGCTCGATGGTCGCTCCGTTTTCCGAGCACACCAACGCCAACTTCTTCCTGCACACCGGCACCGGGCTACAGGGCCGTCCGGCTCACGGGGCCTGGGTGGCTTACGGGTTGGGCAGCGAGTGCCAGGACCTGCCTGCCTACGTGGTGCTCAACGGCGGCCTGATTCCCTCCGGGGGGCTCGATTGCTTCGGCAGCGGTTTCCTGCCGGCGGCCTTCCAGGGCTCGGTGTTCCAACCGGGCAACAGCCCCGTGGCCAACATCACTCCCGGCGAGGCCAAGCCGGACCTGCAGTCAGCCAAGCTGGCGCTGATGAAACGGCTCGACAAGAACCTGCTGGGACGGCTCGGCCGGGTGGACCAGGTCGAGAGTGCGATTGCCAACTACGAACTGGCGGCCCGGATGCAGATGGCGGTGCCGGACCTGATGGATCTCGCCGACGAGTCCAAGGCCACCCAGTCTCTGTATGGCCTGGACGATTCGTTTGCCAACACCCGCAAGTACGGCCGGTTGTGCCTGGTGGCACGGCGAATGGTCGAACGGGGCGTGCGGTTCATCGAGTTGACCTGCACGGGTGGCAACGGTGACCGCTGGGACCAGCACGGTGGGCTGGTCGATGGTCACACCAAGAACGCCCGGGCAATCGACCGCCCGGTGGCCGGCCTGCTCCGGGACCTCAAGCAGCGCGGGCTGCTCGACGAGACGCTGGTCGTGTGGTGCGGTGAGTTCGGGCGGACGCCGTTTGCCCAGGGCAATAACGGCCGGGACCACAACCCGTTCGGGTTCACGATCTGGATGGCCGGAGGCGGTTCACGGGCGGGGTACGTGCACGGAGCGACCGACGAGTTTGGTTACCATGCCGTCCAGGACAAGGTCGAGGTGTACGACCTGCACGCGACGATGCTGCACTTGATGGGGATGGATCACGAGCGGCTGACGTATCGCTTTTCGAGCCGCGACATGCGGTTGACTGATGTGCATGGTCGCGTGGTGCGAGAGCTGCTGGGGTGAGCAGTTGGGGGGTGAGCAGTTGGGGGGTGAGCTAGGCGATCAGCTCCTCGATCACATCACCGGCAACATCTGTCAGCCGGAAGTCTCGACCGTTGAACCGGTAGGTCAGTTTCTTGTGGTCGAAGCCCATCAGTTTCAGGATCGTTGCGTGCAGGTCGTGGGAGTTGACCCGGTTCTCGACTGCCTTGTAGCCAAACGCGTCGCTGGCTCCGTACTGAGTGCCACCCTTGATGCCGCCACCAGCCATCCATGTGGTGAAGGCGTTGGGGTTGTGGTCGCGGCCCTTGGCCCCCTGTGAATCGGAGGTCCGCCCGAACTCGCCTCCGTAGATGATCAGCGTGTCATCAAGGAGGCCTCGCTGCTTCAGGTCATCCAGCAACGCTCCGGTCGGTTGGTCAACCGACCGGGCACACATGCCGTGGTTGGCACTGATGTCGGAATGAGCATCCCAGGGAACGTCGTTGACTCCGCCTCCGGGCGTCTTGGCCACGTCGGCAAAGACCTGCACAAACCGGACACCTCGTTCGATCAAACGCCGAGCGATCAGGCACTGCCGGCCGTAGTCCTGCGATTCTTTACGGTTGAGTCCGTAGGCCTCCTGGGTTTGCTTGGTCTCGCGGGCGACATCAAACGCTTCGGGCGCCGCCACCTGCATCCGGTACGCCAACTCGAACGATTCGAGCCTCGCACTCAGATCTCGATCAAACGGTCGCGTGCTGGCGTGCTTGTTGTTGGCGGCTCGAAGCGCGTCGAGCAGGCTGCGTTGCTGAGGATCGGTCAATTCGCCGGACCGCTGCAGGTTGGCGATCGGCTTGGGTTGTCGAGGATCCAGGGCTGTGGCCTGGTAGACACTGGGCAGGAACCCCGAACTCCAGACCGGGTCGCCGCCACGTGGCTTCTTGCCGTGCATCACGACGTAGGCCGGAAGGTTGGTGTTTTCGCTGCCCAATCCATACGTCAGCCAGCTGCCCAGGCTGGGGAACCCCTGGCGGATGAAGCCGGAGTTGAGTTCGAGAATGGCGGGGGTGTGGTTGTTTGAGCGTGAGAAGCACGAGTAGATGAAGGCGATGTCGTCGGCGTGCCGTGAGATGTTCGGGAAGATCTCCGAAATCCATGCACCACTTTCGCCGTGCTGGTTGAAGCGGAACGGCGACTTCAGACACTTGCCGCTGGTGGTGAAGAACCCGGTCTTGGGGTCGGCTCCGGCCAGGGACTGACCGTTTCGCTTTTGCAGCTCGGGCTTGTAGTCGAAGGTGTCGACCTGAGACGGGCTGCCGGTCTGGAAGAGCCAGATGACTGACTTGGCACTTGGCGGGAAGTGCGACTGAGTCGGAGACAGCGGGTTGGTTGACGATTCGCTACCGAGCAGACCTTCGGAATGCAGCAGGCCGGCCAGGGCGACTGAGCCAAAACCCATGCCGGCCGACTCGAGAAAGTGGCGACGGGATGCGATGTGGGACCCGAGTTGGTGGTTCATTGCGGGTGTCCTGTTGGGCTTGGCAGGTGTGTGTGTGTGGGCAGTCCCTAGTCGACGTAGACGAACTCGTTGCTGCAGAACAGCAGTTGGCAGAAATCTCGAATGGCCAGCTCTTGGGCGTTGGATTGGTCTTTGCGGGAATCGGTTTGTCTTTGGATGAAGTCGAGTATGCCTTCGAGTTCACTCGAATCGGGAGTCCGTGCCAGTGCGAGGCGATAGGCCAGGATCACGGCCTGTTTGGGTGACGTCTTCGTATCGGGTCGGACTCGTTTGGCGAAGCTGTTTGCGAGTTCACGGATGAAGGGGGAATTGAGCATGGCGAGAGCCTGGGGAGCCACGGTACTTTCGTTTCGTCTGCCCACTCCCTGCATCGCATCGGGGCATCGAAGAGTTGCAGGATCGGGGTCAGTTGGCCTCGTTTGACTGTCAGGTAGATACTGCGTCGGTTGGATTTCTGGTCGAGTGATCCTTTGCCGTACAGTGGGATCCGTTTCAAGCGTCCGCTGACGTCCAGTAGCGAATCGCGGATCAATTCGGCCTCGAGCCGTTTCGCTCCCCGGCGCCACCACAGCCGGTTGTTCGGGTCGATTGTTTCGGCGTCGGCCGATCGGCCGTTGGCCTGCATCCAGGTGTGGCTGGCCAGGATCAGCCGGTGGATCGGTTTCAGTTTCCAGCCACCTCGGATGAATTCGCCGGCTAGCCATTCGAGAAGTTCGGGGTGAGTGGGCCGGTCGCCTCGCGTGCCGAAGTCGCTGGGAGTGGTGACCAGTCCGCGTCCGAAGTGGTACTGCCAGATGCGGTTGACGATCACTCGAGCCAGCAAGTGACCAGCTCCGTTCTTGACGTCGGTCAACCAGTTGGCCGCTGCGACCCGCGGCTTCACGGGCGACTGGTCCGTCGCTGCGGGATTGTCTGAACGATTGAGCCAGTGTTGGCTGTCGGCCTTGGCTTGGATCAGCACCCTGAGGAATCCAGCGGTGGCTTCGCCCTGTTTGTTGTCGGCGTTGCCGCGTGCCAGGAAGTAGACCTTGAAGGTGTCGCCGCCGAACTGATAACTGGTGCCCTTGACCTTGGCGGCGTAGACCGGGGTCAGTTTTGGCTTGGGTTCGGTTTTCTTGTGAGTGGCGGCGAAGTCGTTGAGCGTGATCCAATCGGGGTCGGTTGTGCGGTACCAGTTGCGGATGGCGGTCCGCTGCTTGGGGTTCCATTTTGTTTCAGGGACGTTCCAGGCCGCGACGACCGGCTTGGGGACGTCGCCCCCGCTGAGCCGGAAGGAGAAGCCCGAGGGGCCGCTGGCGTTGACGATCTTGATCAGCAATTCGTTGCGACCGGCGTCGAGCGTGACCTTGAGCTTGTGCTGGTCGGCTTTGACCGCTCCGGAGGTCTTCTTGTTGAGTATTAGTTTGCCGTTGAGAAAGGCCTTGATCGCATCGTCGGCTCCGAAAGCGAATTCGACGGGGAGTGCCGAGGGAGACTCGATGGTGCGGACCAGGTAGTTGGCCGAATTGTCTCCGGTCAGCGTGTTGTGGACCTTGGCGTCGGTCCAGGTGGGCTGGACCTGCCAGCCGATCGGTGTGTCGCCGAAGACCTGCTCCAGGTTGACTCGCTTGTCGGCAGCCGTTTCGGGGCCGGCGGCGGTGTTGTAGGCCGAATTGAAGTCGGTGGCGGGGAACGGACCGACGTGGTGCCAGTGTCCGAGAGTCGGGCTGGGTGGCTCGGCGGGGCGACGGGTCAGGTAGTCGGCAAACCGGCCGGGCAGCTGGTGTTTCTCCCAGGCCGACAGGGCGTTGGACAGCGGCTTCAGGGCGGTCGAGTACTTGGCGGTGGCGGCCTGGAAGGCTTCAGGTTCGAGGTTCAAGTTCGTGTTTCCGAACCCGACCTCCTTGAAACAGCTGACAAAGCGGTAGTAATCGCTCTGTGGTAGTGGATCGTACTTGTGGCTGTGGCATCGGGCACAGCCGACGGTGAGTCCCAGCAGGCTGGTACCGAGCGTGTGGACGAGGTCGTCGAGTTGTTCGTAGCGGCTGCGTTCGCGTTCCTTTTGTGTTTGTTGAGTGGTGAAGGGGCCGGCGACGAGGAAGCCGGTGGCGGCGACGGCATCGAGTGCGGTGCGGGCCTGCGGATCGGTCTTGGCTGAGGTCTTGGCGATCAGGTCACCGGCGATCTGTAGTCGGACGAACCGGTCGTAGGGCATATCCTGGTTCAGGGCCCGGATGACGAAGTCACGGTACTGGTAGGCGTTGGCTCGATCCTTGTCGAACGCATAGCCGTTGCTTTCAGCAAACCGCACGAGGTCCAGCCAGTGTCGGCCCCAGCGTTCGCCATAGTGCTGACTGGCAAGCAGTCGATCGACCTCAGCGACCCACGCCGCTTCGAAGTCCGTCTCGGCACGGGCCAAGAATTTTGTTTGCTCGTCCACACTCGGCGGCAGCCCCACCAGGTCGAAGTGCAATCGTCTCAACAGCATCGCCGGCGCCGCCCGGGGGTTGGGTGTGATGCTCTTGGCTTTCTGGAGGACGTGGATGAAGCGATCGATGTCGTTGCGAACCGTGTCTCCGTCGGCGACCTGGGGCGGTTGTGCATCGGTCAAAGGGCGAAACGACCAGTGAGTTTTCCCTGCTTCGATGTCGATCGATTGAGTGGCCACCGTCTTCCCGTCTCGCGGATCGGGGGCTCCGAGTCGGATCCATTTCTCGAAGTCGGCGATGATCGCTGCGGGCAACTTGGCCTTCGGCGGCATTTCTAAGCCGTCGTGCTTGAGTGCGGCGACGAGCAGGCTCTTGGTGGGCTGTCCCGGCACGACCGCCGGCCCCGTTTCGCCTCCCTTGCGGAGCCCATCGCGGGTGTCGACCTGGAGTCCGCCTTTGAGCATTTTGGTCGAGGCGGCCTTGGCCGAGTGGCACTTGTAGCAGTGCCGGACCAGTACGGGGCGGATCTTCGATTCGAAGAAGTCCAATCCCTTGCGTTGGTCGGCCGGCTTGTCGGCGGCGGGTGTGGACGAGGTGAGCAGTGTGCCGAGAAGAACGGCGAGGGTGGTGCGGATGGCGGTCATCCGGGTGGTCCTTGTCGAGGGCGGGACAATAGAAGTTGCTTTGAGTGATCATAGTGGATTGGTCTGGAGGTTTGGGGTTCAGTCGCCATATTCTGTCTCGCGGCACTGCATCTGCTCGAAAGATCGGAATTTCCAGTTTTCCCCCCTTCCCTCGGGCCTTCGTTTTTCCTATATTTAGCCAGTTGGTCCCGAGTCCAAAGTGGTGTCTGCTGGTAACAGATGCGTCATTGAACTCAACTCTACACGGATTTCTCTCATCCCTGGCGCGGCCGAGAGCCGAGACAGACCGATGTTGATCCGGGTTTTTCCATTGGTTGACTGCCCATGATGACTCTTTTTCCGCTGAGGCCGCGACACGCCATCGTGTCCTGACCTCCACCGCACTCACGAGGCATACCAGCCTCTGCGGTGTTGAGGTCTCCTGAAGTGCCCGGAAGGGTTCAGGTTTCCGTTCGCGGCAGTTTCCACTGCGAGCCACACCAAGACCGCCTTCCAGTACTGTTTACAAACCACCGTCGACAACAGACACCAGCCGGGCACCAGCCGGCCAAAACCAGAAATCAGAGTGACACGATGAGTCTTAACCTGCTGCGAAACATTGGCATTTCGGCCCACATCGATTCGGGCAAGACCACGCTCAGCGAGCGGATCCTGTTCTACTCAGGTCGATTGCACCGGATGGAGGAGGTTCATGGTGGGGGTGGTGCCACGATGGATCACATGGATCTCGAGCAGGAACGCGGAATCACGATTACCAGTGCGGCGACACGAGTCGACTGGGGCGATCACAGCATCAACCTGATCGACACTCCCGGTCACGTCGATTTCACGGTTGAGGTGGAGCGGAGTCTGAGGGTGTTGGACGGAGCGGTGTTGGTCCTGTGCGGAGTCGGTGGCGTGCAGTCTCAATCGCTGACCGTCGATCGTCAGATCAAGCGATACGGCGTGCCGCGATTGATCTTCATCAACAAGCTCGACCGCACCGGAGCCGATCCGATCGAGGCGTGTTCTCAGGTCCGCGCCAAGCTGGGCGTGGAAACGGTGTTGATGCAGTTGCCGGTCGGGCTGGGTGAAGATTTCGAAGGCATCATCAATCTGATCACGATGAAGGCGGTGTACTTCGATGGCGAGAACGGCGAAGTGCTGCGAGTTGAAGCGATTCCCGAGTCGATGCAGGCCGAGGCCGAGTCGGCTCGAGAGGAGATGCTCGAGAGTCTTGCGATGTACGACGACGAGTTGATGGAAGTGTGTCTGAGCGACGAGCCCGTGAGCGTTGAGTTGATCCACCGGGTGGTCCGTCGTGCGACCATCGACCTTGAGATTGCTCCGGTCTTCCTGGGTTCTGCCTACCATAACAAGGGTGTCCAGCCGTTACTGGACGCCGTTGTCGGATACCTGCCGTCACCGCTGGATTGTGAGACGATCGCATATTCCGCAGCGGCGGCGAAGACGAAGACGAAGACGAAGGCGAAGGATGCAGTCGAGGACGAAAGCGAGGACGAAAGCGGGGACGAATCGGCAGAGGTGGTCGAGGAGACGATCACGTTGCAGGCCGACCCGTCGGCTCCGATGGTCGCGATGGCCTTCAAGATCGTCGACGACGCATTCGGCCAGTTGACATTCATGCGGATCTACCAGGGAACGCTTGAGCAAAGCGGGGTGTATTACAATCAGCGGAGCGGTCGCAAGGAGCGATTCAGCCGCATTTACCGGATGCATGCGGAGAAGCGTGAGGAGGTTGAGCAGGCCGAGGCGGGTGACATCATAGCGGTGATGGGAATCGAATCGTTCAGCGGCGACACCTACACGTCACAGCCTGACTACTGCACGTTGGAGGGGATGTTTGTGCCCGAGCCGGTCATCGGCGTCGCCGTTCGTCCCAAGGATCGCAAGGACGAGGACCGCATGGTCCAGGCTTTGCAGAGGTTCCGGCGTGAGGATCCGACGTTCCGGGTGGCGACCGATCCGGAGACCAACGAGGTGGTGATCAAGGGGATGGGCGAGTTACACTTGGAGGTGTATCTCGAGCGGATCCGTCGCGAGTACAAGGTGGTGGTCGAGTCGGGGCCGCCTCAGGTGGCCTACCGCGAAGCTCCAACCCGAGCCGCCGATTTCAATTACCGTCACAAGAAGCAGACGGGCGGGTCTGGGCAGTTTGCTCATATCGTCGGTCGGCTCGAGATTTTCGACGGGACTGATGACGATCCCTTCGAGTTTGAAGACAACATCGTCGGTGGCCGAATTCCTCGGCAGTACATTCCGTCGGTCGAAAAGGGATTCCGAGGCTGCCTGGAAAAGGGGCCTGTGGCACGCTATCCGGTGATCGGAGTTCGAGTCGAACTCAATGACGGCTCGTACCACGAGGTCGACAGCAGCGACAAGGCATTTCAAACGGCTGCAGCGGCCTGTTTCCGAGAGTACTTCCGCAAGATGAAGCCGGTACTGCTCGAGCCGATCATGAACATCGAGATCGAGTGCATTCGAGAGCACCAGGGATCGATTTCCGGCGACCTGAACAGCCGACGTGGCATGATCGTTTCGACGGACATGAACGGCGAGGCCGTGACGATCCAGGCTCAAGTGCCGTTGGCCGAAACGTTCGGCTACGCCACCGATCTTAGAAGTCTCTCGCAAGGCCAGGCGACGTTCACGATGGAGTTGGACTGCTACCGTCGTGTGCCGAAGAAGTTGCAGGAAGAGATCGTCGCGAATCGCAGTGATGCGAAGAAGTCCGGGGCCGGTACTCAGTACAGCACGTCGGCTTGAAGAGCGAGTTGAGGTTTGCCTTACGGCAATTCCCGGATCCGCAGGTTGCGGAACTCGACCGGCAAGCCTTCGCTTTCCAGTGCCATGAATCCTTCGGCCGGCCGGCAATCGGCTCCGCCCGAGACTTCTTCGCCGTTGACCCACAACCGCACTTCGCCGTTGATGCCTCGAACGTAGTAGTGATTCCACTGCCCGACGCCCAGGGTCAGTCGCTTGCTCGGAAAACTCCGGCGACCGTTCTTCGACACCGGCGCGAACGGCTTCATCTTGCTGGTGCCCACGGGAAACACGTCGCCGTGGCTGGTGAACCAGTCGGACTTCTTGCCGTTCTTCTTCTCGTAGTTTGTCTCGTACGCCAGATCCAGAATCTGCACCTCGATGCCGCCTCGGGGCAGCTGGCCGGGCTTGAGTCCTGTGAATGAGGCTTCTGGAGCCCAGAGAAAGATGCCCGAGTTTCCGGCGGGCTTCATATGTCGCCACTCGGCGACCAGTTCGAAGTTCTTGTACTGCTTCCTGGACCGGGTGACTCCAACCGGTCGCCCGGTGCAGTAGATCGTCCCGTCCTTTTCGCTCCAGGTGTCCTTGGCGCCGTTGACGTGTTCGAAGTCGGCGAGGGTGAGCGTTTTCCAGCCGGCACCCTCGCCGTTGATGAACGCCTTCTTGAGACTCGGTGCGGGTTGTTTGTCGTCGGCCCCAAGGAACCCGGATGCCAGCAGCAGGGTGAGAGTGCAAAGGGTCAGAGAGGTTTTCATCGGACGAGTCTCCAGGAAGATCTGGTGTTGAGTTAGTTGAGTTACTTGTGTCGAGCACCTGATGTGTGAGACTCTGCATGATAGCCGGGCGGTGATGGAAAGTCCGCTCGTGGATCATCGAGCGAAGGCTGGCCAGGTTTGTCCAGCCTGGTGTCACACGGCTGGACAGGATGATCGAACCGAATTGTGAGCCTGCCTGTTGGAGAGTGTCATGCGCCGTCGGACGTTTGCGGAATCGGATCTTCATCGTCGCGAGTTTCTTGTGTCGGCCGCCACGATCGCGGCATTGCCCGTGTTGGGCAGCCAGGTCTACGGCGTGGTGCAGCGACGGCCCACGTTTTCCTCCGACCCGTTTTCTCTGGGTATCAGCAGTGGCGACCCCGCACCCGACGGTTTCGTCATCCAGACCCGGTTGGCTCCCAAGCCGACTGCTGGTGGTGGCATGCCGGCCGAGAATGTGGAGGTGCGGTTCGAGATTGCCACTGACCGGGCAATGAAGAAGGTCTTGCGACGTGGCATCGCCGTGGCCACTCCTCAGTTGGGACACAGCGTCCACGTTGAACTGCACGGCCTGAAACCGGATCGCTGGTACTGGTACCGGTTCACCTCTGGTGATGCAACGAGTCAAGTCGGTCGGGCACGGACGACTCCGCCAAACCTGCACATGCCTGGACAACTCAACTTCGCCTTCGCCAGTTGTCAGCACTACGAACAGGGCTTGTTCACTGGTTTGGGGCACATGGCTCGAGAAGAACTCGACCTGGTCGTTCATCTCGGCGACTACATTTACGAATACGGCGGGATTGACGGAAAGGTGCGCAAGCACACCGGTCCCGAGATCACAACGCTGGAGCACTACCGCAATCGATATGGCCAGTACCAGACCGACCCGCACCTCCAGGCCGCTCATGCCCACTGTCCCTGGCTGGTGACCTGGGACGATCACGAGGTCGACAACGACTACGCGACGTTCCATTCCGAGCAGCCAGGCGTGTCGGCGTCGTCGTTCATGAAGCGGCGGGCCAATGCCTACCAGGCCTATTACGAGCACCTGCCGTTACGACGGACGTCGATCCCCACCGGGCCATTCATGCAACTGTATCGTCGTGTCCCCTGGGGCCGACTGGCCGATTTTGCGATTCTCGACACACGTCAACACCGCACGCCGCAGGCCAACGGCAACGGCCTGAAGCCTCTCGTCGGCGAAGCGCTCAACCCCAACGCCACCATCCTCGGTGGTCGACAGGAGGCGTGGCTCAGACGCACGTGGTTGGAGTCCAAGGCCCAGTGGAACGTGATGGCTCAGCAGGTGCTGATGGCTCGAGTCGACCGGCTGCCGGGTCCGGCCGAAGGGTATACGATGGACAAGTGGGCCGGGTACGAGGTGTGTCGCCAGCGTGTGATGCAGGCCCTGGCCGATCTCAAGGTGCCCAACCCCGTCGTCCTGACCGGCGACATCCACTCCAACTGGGTCTGTGATCTGCCGTTGGATTACAACCGGCACGACAAGACTGTGATCGGCACCGAGTTCATCTGCACGTCGATCAGTTCCGGCGGCAATGGCAGCGAGAAGGTTGAATACACCGACGGGATGATCGCCGAGAATCCCTGGGTCAAGCTGCACAACGCCGAACGCGGCTACGTGCGGTGTCGGGTGACGCCCCGGCAGTGGACGACCGATTTCCAGGTTGTCGAGGATGTGCTGAAGCCGGGAGGTCGGTTGGTGACGCGGCATTCCTATGTCGTGGAATCCGGGCAACCGGGTGCACAGAAGGTGTAGTTGTGGACGCTCGTCATCGCTTTTCGAAAGCAGCCAGGAAGATCTCGACCGAACTTGTACCACGACCGCACGAGATCGCTCGGGATGACAGTGCGACTCGATCTTCTCCCACGATCTCCAGAGGCAACCACCCATGACCGACCTGTCCATCCAATCGGTTCCAGCCAACTCGGACGAACTTCCCGACATGCCGATCGAACCGTCCTGGATCGAGGAAGGCACTCCGGTGGCTCGCGGCACAGTGCTGGTTCAATCGGCTGACAAGTTGCTTTCGAGTGGTTTGTGGAGTTGCACGGCGGGGAAGTTTCGTTGGGAATTCGGCTGGGACGAGTTCGTGCACGTGCTCGAGGGCGAGGTGACGATCACCGAGGAAGGTGGTGCCGTGCACAATCTCGGTCCTGGCGACACCGCCCATTTCCCACTGGGGCTCGTCGCTCACTGGCACGTTCCGGAGTACATCCGCAAGGCGTTTACGATTCGGACACCCGAGCCGTTTGTGCTCTAACACGCGACCTGGCTTTCCCGCGGAACCAGGGCCGGACTGCGGGGTTGTTGTGACTTACGGTCCAAGACATCACGACATGGAGCTTGCTCATGATTCGTCTCGTCCCGGTTTTCTTGATGGCGTTGCTGTCGCTAAGTGGCCAGGTGCCGGCCGCCGATTGGGTCCAGTTCCGTGGTGCCGGTGCCACCGGCATATCGGCCGAGGCGGGAGTTCCGTTGGAGTGGAGCGACACGAAGAACCTGGCCTGGAAGTTGGCATTACCTGGCAAGGGTTTCTCGAGTCCGATCGTTGTGGGTGACAAGGTCCTGGTGACGTGTTACTCGGCAGCGACGGGCAACCTGCAGAATCTGAAGCGTCACCTGGTATGTGCCGACCGCAACACCGGCAAGTTGTTGTGGAAGAAGGACATCGCGTCGCAGGCACCCGAGAAGCCGATCCCTTCTTTTGGCGGCGCTCACGGGTTTGCCTCGCACACTCCCGTCAGCGATGGCCAGCGAGTCTACCTGCTGTTGGGCAACACCGGCGTGCTGGTCTTCGACCTCGACGGCAAGCAGTTGTGGCGACAGGATGTCGGATCCGAGAGCAAGTCGCGATTCGGGTCGGCGTCGAGTCCGATTCTCTACAAGAACCTGTTGATCGTGACAGCGGGTGCCGAGAGCGAGTCGATCCGGGCCTTTGATGCCAAGACGGGCAAACCGGTGTGGAAGACCGAGGCCGCGAGTCTCAATCGTACGTATTCGACTCCGGTGATCGCCAAGAACTCCAAGGGTGTCGATGAGTTGGTACTTTCGGTGACATTCGAAACATGGGGCTTGGATCCGATGAGCGGCGATTTGAATTGGTATGCCGAGACCGAGGTCGACACCAACGCGGTACCGACCGTGGTGGTCCACGAGGGAATCGCGTACGTGATCGGTGGCCGGTCACCCGGTGGGCGGGCGGCGATCCGGTTGGGCGGCAGCGACGACGTCACCAAGAGTCACCGGTTGTGGTCCAAGACGGGAGGCTCGTATGTCTCGTCACCGGTCTACCACAAGGGTCATCTCTACTGGGTCAACGACCGGGGCATCGGGTTTGTTGTTGATGCGAAGACGGGTGAGGAGGTGACTCGTAAGCGGATTGGCGGGCAGTTCTATTCGTCGATGCTGTTGCTGGGTAACCGGCTGGTGGCAGTCAGCCGTTTTGGAGGCACGCATGTCTTTGATGCCAGCACGTCGTTGGCGGCAGTCGGTCACA